>Ga0156220_140_pt1 | contig 39744 bp, 44 predicted proteins | sample RifCSPlowO2_12_FD_107868 | JGI IMG/M metagenome (GOLD analysis project Ga0156220, IMG submission 107868) | Rhodospirillales bacterium RIFCSPLOWO2_12_FULL_58_28 | reverse complement strand
GAAAAAATACGATTTCTTGCAAATCCGACTACGTCAAATCGCTAAAACCGCCCGGCAAATCAAGGGCGTTCGGAGTTTTTAACAGGGGACTATCTCGTCGAAGGTCTTCATGGTCCTTTTGTCCATGACGCCCGCCTCGTGCAGACCATGGGCGGTCTCGTAAATTGCCGCCATGGCGTCGCTGCGATATTGCTTACCCATGTCTCTTGATCTCCCGTAGCGTTCCATTCTTCAAGCCCGGCCACGACGAAAGCGGCAAGCAAGGAACCGCGCCCCCCGTGGCCGCACCCCCGGCGGCCTAGAACGACAACGCCTTGGCCTGTTTGACGTGAGGCAGGGCGCGCATTTTTTTCATCAGCTTCTCATCGGCTTCCTGATCGACTTCGATAAGGGCGATGGCGTCGCCGCCCTCACCGCTCCGTCCCAGATTGAAGGTGGCGATATTGACGCCGGCGTTGCCCAGAGTCGTCCCCAGGGCGCCGATCAGGCCCGGCTTGTCCTCGTTGGTGAAGTAGAGCATTCGCGGCCCCAGTTCGGCGTCAATGGAGATGTCGTTGATCTCGACGATGCGCGGACGGTCTCCGGCGAACAGGGTGCCGGCGATGCTGCGTTCCTGTGTATCGGTAGCCACCGTAAGCTTGATCAATGACTGGTAGGCGGTGGCCCGCTCGTGAACGGTCTCGGTGATCGAGATGTCGCGCTCCCTGGCGATGACCGGGGCGCTGACCATGTTGACGCTTTCCAGCAGCGGCGACAGCAGCCCTTGCAGGATCACCGCCGTCAGCGGCTTGACGTTAAGCTCGGCGACGTGGCCTTCGTACTCGATGGTGACGCCGGTGATGCCGGACTCGGTGACCTGACCGATGAAACTTCCCAACTGCTCGGCAAGCTTCATGTAGGGTTTGAGCCGGGGAGCGTCCTCGGCGCTGAGAGACGGCATGTTCAGCGCGTTGATCACCGCGCCGTTCAACAGATAGTCGGCCATCTGCTCGGCGACTTGAACTGCTACCTTTTCCTGGGCCTCGGTGGTCGAAGCGCCCAGATGGGGCGTCGCCACCACCTGCTCCATGCCGAACAGCGCGTTTTCCTTGGCCGGTTCCTTGGAGAACACATCCAGCGCCGCCGCCGCCACATGGCCGCTTTCCAGCGCCTTTTTCAGGTCTTCTTCGATGATCAGTCCGCCCCGGGCGCAGTTGATGATGCGCACGCCCTTTTTCATTCTCGACAAGGCGTCGGCGTTAATAATGCCCCGCGTCGAGTCGGTCAGCGGCGTGTGCAGGGAGATAAAGTCGGAGCGGGCGATCAGATCGTTCAGTTCCACCTTCTCCACGCCTACGTCCTCGGCCCGTTCCTGGGACAGGTAAGGATCATAGGCGATCACCTTCATCTTCAGGCCCAGGCCGCGATCGGCGACGATGGAGCCGATGTTGCCGCAGCCGATGACGCCCAGGGTCTTGCCCATCAACTCCGTCCCCATAAACCTGGACTTTTCCCATTTCCCGGCGTGGGTGGAGGCGTTGGCCTGGGGAATCTGGCGGGTCAGCGCCAGCATCAGGGCGATGGCGTGCTCGGCGGTGGTGATGGAGTTGCCGAACGGCGTGTTCATCACCACGATGCCCTTGCCGGTGGCGGCGGGAATATCGACGTTATCAACGCCGATGCCGGCGCGGCCGATGACTTTCAGATTATCGGCGGCGGCGATGATCTCGGCGGTGACTTTGGTATCCGAGCGCACGGCCAGGGCGTCGTAGGCGCCGATGCAGGCTTTCAACTCAGCCGGACTCATCCCCGGCTTGACGTCTACTTCGATGCCCCGCTCGATGAAAACCTCGGTGGCGAGGGGACTCATACTGTCGGATATCAGGACTTTAGGCATGTCAGCTTCCCTTCGCTTCGTTTTTGGCGGTTTGATAGGCCCAGTCCAGCCAAGGGAACAAGGCTTGCAGATCGCCGGTTTCGACGGTGGCTCCGGCCCATATCCTCAGACCGGGAGGGGCGTCGCGGTAAGCGCCGATGTCATAGGCCGCTCCTTCCTTGTCCACCAGGGCGGCGATGCGCTGGGAAACCGCCGCCTGGGTCTCCGCGTTCTGCTCCAGAAACCAGGGGTCAACGACCTTGAAGCACACCGAGGTGGAGGAGCGCACCGATTCGTCTTCCGCCAGAAATTCCACCCAATCGCTGTTTTTCACCCACTTGGCTATGGCCGCCATATTGGCTCTGCCGCGAGCCATGAGGCCGCTGAGGCCGTGCAGGCTTTCGGCCCACTTGAGGCCGTCCAGGGCGTCCTCGACGGCGATCATTGAGGGGGTGTTGATGGTCTCGCCCTTGAATATGCCCTCGATCAGCTTGCCGCCCTTGGTCATGAGAAAAATCTTGGGCATCGGCCACGGCGGACTGTAGCTTTCCAGACGGGCGACGGCGCGGGGACTAAGGATCAAAATGCCGTGCTGGGCCTCGCCGCCCATCACCTTCTGCCAGGAATAGGTGGTGATATCCAGCTTGTCCCACGGCAAATCATAGGCGAACACCGCCGAAGTGGCGTCGCAGATGGTGAGGCCCGAACGGTCTGCCTTGATCCATTCGCCGTCGGGAACCCGCGCCCCGGAGGTGGTTCCGTTCCAGGTGAACACCACGTCGTTGTCGAAGTTGACCTTCGACAGATCGGGAATTTTGCCGTAGGGAGCCTCGTGAACGACGACGGATTTCAGCTTAAGCTGCTTGACCACGTCATAGACCCACCCGGCGCCGAAACTTTCCCACGCCAGGATGTCAACGCCCCTTGCGCCGAGAGTCGACCACAACGCCATCTCGACGGCGCCGGTATCGGATGCCGGCACGATGCCGATGCGGTATTCCTTGGGAAGACCGAGTATGGCGCGGGTGCGGTCGATGACTTCGGTGATCCTGGCCTTGCCGGGCTTGGAGCGGTGAGAACGCCCGACCAAGGCGCCGCTGAGGGCGTCAACCGTCCAACCGGGACGTTTGGCGCATGGACCTGATGAGAAATTCGGATTAGACGGACGGATGTCCGGTTTTAGGCTGGAATTCATTTTTTTACTCCCTTCCTTCCAGAAGAGCGGCGACCCGTTGGGGAGTCGTGGCCCACCGCCCTTATATGATCCTCGACGCGCATCGTCAACCGGGAAAAACTAGGGTAATGTCGCTTCCATAATGGCGGCGCGGACGCCTACCGTCATAATCAACCCGGTGGTAAATCTATGCTTGGGACTGATTGAGCAATAAGGGCATCCCATGAATCCGGAGGATGTCCTCGGACGAGCATGCGTTCAAAGACGGCATATACGTCATTCTTGCTCCCCGCAGATCGCAAGGTTTGTTTGTCATTGACCCACGCATAGACGATGACTTTAACTTTGGAATCGTAGCGAAAAAAGAGACGAAAGCGGCGACCAATCTTGGCGCGGCGCCAATGGCGAAAAGATACGCCCAGCGTATTGCCCTGTCGGTATTCGTCGCGTGCCGGGTCACTGGGAACCGTCTCCAGCATCAAGCGGCTGAGGGCGCGAAACAATTTGACGTTGGCGTTTGCCTCGAAGCCTTCCGGGGCCGATTTTTGCGCTCGATCAGCGGCCGCCGCAAGCCTTGAAATCTGCTCGATCAAGCATTGGTGAAAGAGCAAAGTCCAGCCCTTGCGCCGCGTCATAAGGTCACGTCGCCGTCAATCTCCTCATAAAGATCGACGGGATGCCTAAGAGCCTCGATCATGGCGCGGGCGAGATCGTTAGGCATGGTCGACACCCGCTTGCAGTTCTTAATATCCTTTTCCAGCAAGGCCAGAAATCCGGTGATCGCCGGATCTTCGTGCGTCCCCTCCTCTGCGCGGGTGACGATGACCTCGGCGCCGCGTAGTTCGAAAGTAACCTTGCCGCCCACATCGACTCCCAATGCCTGCCGGATCGGTTTTGGCAACGTAAGTTGACCTTTCGAAGTGATGGTCGCGACGCCATGGATAGCAGCCATTATCAGCCCTCTCAATAGAACGACACAATTGTAAGGAATATTCCTTACGTCGTCAATGAAAACCGAGCGGCTGCGATGCAGAAGCGGACCTGATCAACAGGTGCATTGCGCAGCAGTCGTCAAAAAGCTACTTTTGCAACAGGCCCAATACTTGGCAGGGGAAATCTTCAATGAAGAATCGAACGCAAACCATCAGGAAGATCGTTGGATTTCTCAATAACGTCGATGAAGATGGAGGGTTCTGGTTACCAAACATCCAGCGCCCGTTTGTATGGAGTGAGGATCAAATTTGCCGCCTGTTCGACTCCATTTTGCGCGAATACCCAATCAGCACGCTTCTAGTATGGAAGACCCTTAGTAATATCAGGCGTCGTCGCTTCATCGACAATTGGAAGGAAGCGCTGCGACTGAGCGATTTCTACGCCGAAGAAAGCGATAAGAAAAAAAGCCTAGTGCTGGACGGCCAGCAGCGCTTGCAGAGTCTCTTTATCGGCTTGCGCGGCAGCTTCGAGGGGCGCGAACTATATTTCGATGTTCTGAGCGGCGAGGTCGCGGCACCGGATGATATCAAATATAAATTCAAATTTTGGTCTTCGGATGATGTGGTCTTCCCTTGGGTTAAATTCAAGGATCTCGTTTTTTCGACCGACGTAAGCCGGAATATTGAAGGCTATTTGGCGTCATATGCTAACAGGCAGTTGATCATAGATGAACAGAACAAAATCAGGGATCACATTGAGTTGGTGAGACGCACATTCACGAGCGATGACATGATCACCTACCAAGAGCTGGATAGCATCGACAGCCCACACCTCTACACTGAAGACGACGTGGTAGAAGTATTCATCCGCGCCAATTCAGGCGGCACCCGGCTTGGCAAATCTGACCTACTGTTTTCACTCTTGAGCGTGAGTTGGGAATTCGCCGACGAAAAAATGGATGACTTGCTCGGAGCACTTAATGTTCATGGTTTTGCTTTCGACCGTGATTTTGTTCTGAAAACCTGCTTGGTTCTGCTTGGCGAGGGCGCTCGCTACGAAGTGCATAAATTTCGCAAGGAGGGTGTCCGCGAGCAGATCGAGGAGCAGTGGGAAAAGATCAGTAAAGCGATCAAGAATGTGCTGGATTGGGTACGCGGCAAGACCTTCATTCAGTGCGACAAGGCATTACCTTCCTACTTAGTACTTATTCCCCTCATTTACGTTTGTTACCACTATCCAAAGGCATGGAAGAAAGCCACCGATGTTGACGCTTACTTGCTTCGCTGCCTGTTAGCAGGCGCCTTCAGCGGCCAACCTGATGGTTTGATTGATGCGTTAAGCAAGCAGTTCTCTGAGAAGAATGTTTTTAACACCACGCAGATTTTCGGCTTAATTCGTGAACAGGGACGCAGCCTGGAATTGACTGAAGGTCGTTTTTTGCAGATGGGTTACGGCTCCAACACCATCCACCTTTTGTTCAATTTCTGGTATCGCAACGTTACCCACACACCAGCCTACGAAAATAACCTGCCTCAAGTTGATCACATCTTCCCGCAAAGTTTGCTATGCGTTGAGAAGGTAAAGAACCCGGAAACAGGCCGTATGGTGATGAAATACCACGCGGCAGAACGTGATCAACTTGCAAATTGTATGTTACTGAGCCGGGAGGAAAATGGTGCTGGTGGCAAGACCGACACGCCGCCCGCAAAGTGGTTCGCCGAGAAGGATGACGCCTATCTGGGAAAGCACCTTATCCCTAGAGACAAGTCGCTCTGGGAACTGAGCAGATTCGAGGATTTTATCGTCGCGCGGCAAAAACTACTGTGCGACCACTTCCGCTACTTGAATGTCCTGCCCACTGCTCCCGTCTGACATCTTCACACAGTGAGTGAGCCGATGAAAAAAGTTAAGGGTAGTTGTTACCGGGCGCTGAACGGAGAGAGGCTTTAATGGGGCGGTGGATAGTCGGATTATGCGTGTTGCTGGCGGCGACGGGCGGCGCATGGCTCTACCTGTCCCAGGGCGCGTCTCCGACCAGGACAGCCGCAAGGTCAAGCGCCGGCAGCATCGTCAGCATTCGCGGCGCCGGCGACGGCTCTGCGGCGCAGTCGCCTTCTTCGAGCGCGGACAGCAGCAAGGGCGGAGGAGCGCCTTCCGGCTTCGGCTCGGCGCCTGAAAGCCGTTACGAGGACGGGGAAATCCTGATTTCCGATCCTCCCTCCGGTTTTGCCGACATGATCGGCCCGCTGGGCTTCACGGTGAAAGAAAGGGTCGATCTGCCCGAATTGTCGATAACGCTATATCGTCTGCATACGCCGCGCGGCATGGCCGTGCCCGAGGCGAGAAAATTGCTCGGCGCCAGGTTCCCCGGCCTGACCATCGACGCCAACCACCAATTCGAGGCGCAAGGTCCTCCGAAGGATTTCTCAGGCAACCTGCCGCGCGCCGTTATCGGCTGGCGGCCGGCATCGCCTGACTGCGGCGGCGGCGTGCGCATCGGCATGATCGACGCGGCGGTTGATGTCTCCCACCCGGCGCTGGCGGGGCAAGATATCGAGTATGTCTCATTCCACGATAACGGGCGAAAACCCGGCCCGGCCGACCACGGCACGGCGGTGGCCGGCATCCTCGTCGGCAAGCCCGAGTGGGGCGGCCTGTTGCCGGGAGCTTCGCTCGCCGCCGGCAACATGTTCGAGGTCAACGAAGCCGGAGAGGTCGTCGGCAACGGCGTCAGCATGCTGAAGGCGGTGAACTGGATGATCAAAACCAAGGTCCATGTGATCAACATGAGCGTCGCCGGCAGCGACAACAAGATCGTCCGCAAGGCGCTGAAGGAGGCAGTTGAAAAGGGACTGATTATCGTCGCCGCCGCCGGCAACTGGGGCCGCGACGGCAACAAACCGGCCTTTCCGGCGGCCTACAAAGAGGTGGTGGCGGTGACCGCCTTCGCCGCCGACAAAACCATTTATTCGCACGCCAACTCGGGCAGCTACATCGACTTCGCCGCGCCGGGCGTACAGATATACACCGCCACGACGGGCGGCGGCGGCAGGATGCAAAGCGGAACCTCCTTTGCCGCCCCCTACATCTCGGCGCTGATCGCCCTGACCACCGCCGCCGGCAATGTAAAACCCGAAGATATCCTAAAAAAACTGATGATGGAGAAAGCCGTCGACCTCGGCATACCCGGCCACGACCAGGTCTACGGCAACGGCTTCGTCACTTTGCAGCCCGACTGCAAATAGAGATAGTGCATGGTTGTGACAGCCGTCACAGCCAAAACTGCAAAAAACCTGTACCAGGTTAAACTGCGTAAACATAATACGTTCCTATGATTGGGATAATAAACAGCATACATTAGACGGCACGCCTTGTTAAGAACACAAAAGGAACATTGAGCGGACGGGAGCTTGACAAACTAATGCCAAAAGCCGATATAAGGATCGTGGGCTGGTCACTGCGTAGCGGGGGCTGGCCCCTGTTATTTTGGTAGTATGACGAGTCCATATCCCTCCACCTTTCCCCGCCGATCACGCCGGAACTTGCCCTCGACGATGCGCCAGTCTTCTTTGTCCAATTTGCCCAACAGGTGGCGTCCGATCGGCGAGACCACAAGATCGGCAAGCTGAAGACCGGCGATGTTGTCCTGCTTGGCGCGCAGGTTCAGGCCCAGTATGCGATCTTCAATGGCGCTCGCCTGAAGGTATCGCGTCCCCTGTATTTTCAAGTTCAACCATGCAAGTTCCAGTTCACGATCCAGCGTAGTGTCTCGTTTTTCTGCGACGATCACGCCACCACCGCTGACCTTGCCTACGACGGAACAAAAACGTTCCACCAGAATATCGAGGCTGAGCAGGTATGGGTCCAAGGCAGCAACGCCATATCGGCTGAGGTGTTCATCCTTACTGATTGCACATGCCACCACCGAATAACACAGATCACGCATCATAGCGTTCAGCCGATCATGGAAGCGGGAGCGAAAGGCTTCATCCTTTAGTTGCTCGAAGCCATTCCTGTTGCGGGTAATGTCGGCTGTATGCAGCACGATGTCAGTGCGCCCGAATATATCGCGCTTGAATTCATTCAAGGCTACCGTCAACGGGCCGTCGGCATAATCTTTGTCAACAATGATTCCGCCCAGAACGAACATGGGATATTGCGGATCAATTACCGACAAGTTGTGATCGCCGGACTCGTCAAGGAAGAGAACCTTCATTATTGTCCGTTACTCCGTTCGGCGACGTATCGTCGCGGATGGATTAAAACAATATACGCTGACTGATATGGCGTAAATGCCTATATGTAGCGCATAAATATAACTAACGTGGATAAGTATCGGAAAGCAATGTTGGTATGTGGATTATGGGGATAAGTATTACCCAAATTGGATATATCTTCTCGGTGAACTCTCTGTATTCTTGATCTATGTAGCCAAAAAAAACAAACCCGGTGTGCGATTATCAGGCCACCACATTTTGGCTGTGACAGCCGTCACAGCCAAAACTGCAAAAAACCTGTATTATGTTATGAAATCAGGGCGTTCACGCCCGGGAGGACGTCATGGCCGCAAACAGTATGCCTTTTGTTGTAATTGAGAGCGTTCCCGGCGGCGAGGTTATGCTGCCCGAGGGATTCAACATCGCCACCGCCGACTATGGATATGCGGGAGCCGACTTGATGCTGACCGCAGAGGACGGCGCGATGGTCGTTATCCGGGGCTTCCTGTCCGGCGGCAATCCTCCAGCGCTGGCGACGCCGCAAGGCGCTCATCTTAACGGCGAGGCAGCCGTCAGGCTGGCCGGAGTCCATGCCGGGGCCGTTGCCTCGTCGCCTGAACCCGTCGGGCATGTCATCACTGCCGGCGGCGCCGTCTTTGTCATCCGCGCCGACGGCTCCCGCGAAGAACTGGCCGCCGGTTCGCCGCTGTTTCCCGGCGACATTCTTGAAAGCGGCATTGACGGCGCGCTGGGCATAGTGCTTGCCGACGAAACTACTTTCGCCATGGCCGCCGGCGGGCGCATGATTATCGAGGAAGCGACCTACGACAGCGAGACGCAAACGGGAAGCGTCTCCCTGACCGTGCTTTACGGCTCTTACACCTTTACCGGCGGTCTGGCGGCGAAGAACAATCCCGACGCCATGACCATCCATACGCTGACGGCGGACATCGGCATTCATGACGCCCAGGCCGGCATCAATATTCCCGACGGCATGAAACTTACCGTCGCCATCATGGAGAACGCGCAGGGGTTGATCGGCGAGGTTGTGATCTCCAACAGCGCCGGAATCCTGGTATTGGACATCTTTAACCAGTATGTCATCGTCGGCGGCTTCCATTCGTTGCCTGCCGATATTCCCAATTTCAGCTTAGGTTTCCTGTATGATTTATTTGCTGATTCCCTCCGCTATTTGCCGCTGACTTACAACGACGGCAATGACTACGGCGCACAACGGATAGCTGCGGCTGTTGATGAGAATGCCGCGCCGACTTTCGTTACCGACGCCGGAGGCGAAGCCGCCGACGAAAGCCCCGCCTTTATCAAGGTGGTCGGCGAGGACTACACCAGAGCCGGAGCAGATAATGATCCGTTCGCAACCGAAAGCGCCGATGCCCCGGCGCCGGAGTCCTATGGAACTGATCGCCAATTCGCTTCCGAGATGCCCGACAGGCAGGACAGCGCCCCGCGAGAAGCGCAAGAAGAAGTGAGCAGAGTGAGCGAAACCATCGTTCCTGACGATGCCGCTCCTGACAACGCAGAGGATGACGCCGGCGACGGCAGTCATGACGACGGCGATCATGACGACGGCAAGGTGCTGACCGGCGGCAAAGGCGACGATTCTTTGTACGGAGGAGGCGGCGACGACAAGATCGACGGCGGCAAGGGCGATGACGCCCTGTACGGCAACGCCGGCGACGACAAACTCGAAGGCGGCAAAGGCGACGATACGCTTTACGGCGGCGCCGGCGATGATATTCTTAAGGGCGGCAAGGGCAGCGACACCTTCGTCTTCAAGGCCGGCGACGGCGGCGACGTCGTCACCGATTTCAAAATCGGCGACGTGCTGCGTTTCGAGGGCGAAGAGTTTTCGCTCGACGGCGTTTCGTTCACCCAGGACGGCGAGGACACGATCATTACCTTCGGCGGCGACGCCGATGTGGAAGTGACGGTAAGCGGCGTCGACGCCGACAGCCTTAAGGGCTATTCGACAACCGAGATCGATGCCGATGCCGTCATCATTCGGATGGACGACCTGGATTGATGGGTCAAGAGCTGCCTCGGGTGATCGGCCATCGCGGCGCTTCGGGCCATGCCCCGGAAAATACGACGGCGTCGATGGTCAAGGCGGCAAAACTGGGCGTGACGTGGGTGGAATTTGACGCCCGCCTCAGCCGCGACGGACAGGTCGTTATCTTCCATGACGATAGTCTTGAGCGCACCTCCGACGGTTCCGGTCCGGTGGCGAACGCCGATCTGGCGCAACTGCAATTACTCGACGCCGGAAGCTGGTATGCGAAAGAGTTCGCCGGCGAGCCTATCCCTACCCTCAGCCGGATGCTGAAAGAACTGGCCGCGCTCGGCCTTTGCGCCAATGTGGAAATCAAATCCGACAAAGGGCGGGAAGACGAGACCGGACGCGCCGTAGCCGCGCTCCTTGACCGGGAATGGCCGTCCGCCTTGCCGACGCCGCTGATTTCCAGCTTCAATCCGCAGGCATTGGCGGCGGCGGCGGCGACGGCGTCTCATATCCCCCGCGCCTTGTGTATCGATAATATCCCCAAAGACTGGCGTCGTCGCCTTGAAGCATACGGCGCAGACGCCGTGCATTGCCGACACGACAAGCTGCGACCCGACCGGGCGCGGGCCGTTATTGACGCCGGATTCGCCGTAAGATGCTACACGGTGAACCAAGCGGAACAAGCCGAAGCGCTCTTCCGCCATGGCGTTCAATCGGTATTCAGCGATTACCCGGACAGGTTTTAATCTATTTCAATTACGCCGCCTCGCGGCTACAAATACCTTGCCCCCGGACTTGATCCGGGGGGTGACATAACGCAAGGGGCGAGCCGACGTGTATCTTTCCATCCTTATTCCCATCTATGACGAGCGGGACAACATCAATCCCCTTTATGATCAATTGACCAAAGTGCTGGACGGCCTCGCCCGTGATTACGAGGTGATATTCGTCAATGACGGCAGCGCCGACGGCTCGGATAAAATCCTGGACGATCTGGCCGCGAAGAACCCCAATGCGCGGGTCATCCACATGCGCCGCAATTTCGGTCAGACGGCGGCGATCATGGCGGCCATCCGCTGTGCAAAGGGCGATGTCATGATCCCCATGGACGGAGACTTGCAGAACGACCCTGTCGATATCCCTCGCCTTTTGGCGAAGCTGGACGAAGGCTTCGACGTGGTGTCGGGGTGGCGGAAAAACCGCGAGGACAAGGCCCTCACCCGCCTGTTGCCGTCAATCATCGCCAACGGGTTGATTTCCCGCGTCATGGGGGTGCGGCTTCACGACTACGGCTGCACCATGAAGGCGTACCGCCGCGAGGTGATCGAGGACGTGCGCCTTTACGGCGAGATGCACCGCTTCATTCCCATCTACGCGGCATGGGAGGGAGCGCGGGTCACCGAGATTCCCGTCACCCACCACGCCCGCAAGCACGGCGTTTCCAAGTACGGCCTGGGGAGGATAAGCCGGGTGCTGCTGGATATCCTGGTTCTCTACTTCATCGACCGTTCCTTCGACAGGCCTATCCAGTTCTTCGGCAAGATCGGCCTGTTGAGCCTGTCGCTGTCGCTGATCGCCTTCATCTGGGCGCTGATCATGAAGATATTCTACGCCACCGACTTCATCTTTACGCCTTTGCCGCTGTTGGCGGGAACGCTGGGCATCGCCGGGGTCATGTTCATGCTTCTCGGCGTTATCGCCGAGATGCAATCGCGCACCTACTATGAATCCCAGGGCAGGACGACCTATTCGATCAAGGCGACGCGGAATATCGACCCAGATGACAAGGAGGCCTGACCGCCGTGTGCGGAATCGTCGGCTTCACCCGCCCCGGAGACGATTCCAAGGCGGTGCTGGCGTCAATGATGAAAACCATGGTCCACCGGGGGCCTGATGGCGAAGGCGCCCATGTAACCGGAAAGATCGCCTTCGGCCATCGGCGGCTGGCGATCATTGATCTTAAGGGCGGCGCCCAGCCCCGCGTTGACCGGGACAGCGGCGACGCGCTGGTCTTCAACGGCGAGATATACGGCTACCGCGCCCTGGCCGAAGGCTTGCTCCGCGACGGCGTCGAGTTGGCCGACCGTTCCGACACCGAGGTTCTGTTCCATCTGCTCCGCCGCTGCGGCGTCGCCGAAACGCTGGAGCGCATCGACGGCATGTTCGCCTTCGCCTTCTTTGAGGGGCAAAGCGGACGTTTGTATCTGGCCCGCGACCGCTTCGGCGAGAAGCCTTTGTTTTACGGCGTGCGGCAGGGCGTAATGGTCTTCGCCTCCGAGATCAGGGCCATGCGCCGCCATCCGGCCTTCCGCAGCGCCGGCTTGGACAAAAAGGCGACGCACAACTACCTGACCTATGAGTACATGCCGGGAGATGAGTCCGGCTTTGCCGGCATCTTCAAGCTCAGACCCGGCCATCTGCTGGTCTTTGAAAACGGCGAGGCCGACATCCGGCGCTATTGGCGACCGAAATACGGAGGAATGGACCCCGCCATCGGCGAGGAACAGGCCCTTGACCGCCTGGACGAATTGCTGAACGAGTCGGTGCGCCGGCGCCTGATCGCCGACGTGCCGGTCGGCCTGTTCCTGTCGGGAGGCGTTGATTCGGGCCTTCTCGCCGCCGTTACGGCGCGTCAATCGTCGGGAATAACCGCTTTCACCGTCAGGATGCCGGATTCCTCCTACGATGAGACGCCGAACGCCATAAGAATCGCCGGACATTGCGGCCTTCCCCATCAGGTGGTCGAGTTGGGCGACAAGGACGTGATGGAAGCCTTTCACGCCGTCAGCGCGATGATCGACGAGCCGCTGGCCGACTATTCGCTGCTTCCCACCTATCTGGTATGCCGCGCCGCCGGGAAAACCATGACCGTGGCCCTCGGCGGCGACGGCGGCGACGAGCTGTTCGCCGGTTACTCCTCGTTCAAGGCCCGCCGCTACTCAAACATCATGGCCAGGATGCCGGCGATCATCGGCTCTCTGCTGAGGGGCGGACTGAACCTGTTGCCGGCGGCGGGCGGCTATATGAACATGGACTTTGTGCTGCGTCATGTCTCCCAGGGCTTCGGCTATCCCGTCGATTACCAGAACACGCTGTGGATGGCGCCGTTCACTGTCAGGGAAAAGGCCGGCCTGTGGCGCAAGGAGGCTATGCCCGAAGATAACACTTTCCGCCCCCTCGACGATCTGCTTGACGCCGACGCCCCCGCCGACCCCGTCGAACGCCTGCTTTATCTGTTCACCCTCACCTATCTGCCCGAGGATATTCTGGTCAAGGTGGACAGGGCCTCGATGTACAACAGTCTGGAGGTGCGCGCCCCGTACCTGTGCCGCGCCTTCGCCGAATTCGCCATGTCCCTGCCGCCTTATTGGAAAGACAGCGGGTCTACCACCAAATACCTGCTGAAAAAGCTGGCGGCGCGTTACCTGCCCGCCGAGGCGGTCTATCAGCCCAAGCACGGCTTCGGCCTGCCCCTGGCCGAACTGCTGCGCGGCCCACTTTACCAGCCTGTCGCCGATGTGCTGATGAACCCGCCCGCCTCAATAGCCGGATGGTTTGAAAAAACCGCCGTCAAGACCCTGCTCGACCAACACAAAAACGGCAAACGCGACCACCGCAAAAAACTGTGGACGCTGTACATCCTGTTTCTCGCGGCGAGCCGGGCTTAGGTTTTGCTGCGGTATGGACAGGCATAACGGTTTCTTCTATAAGCGGCGTCTTGTCGGCGTTGCCCAGGTAGCTCAGTTGGTAGAGCAGCGGACTGAAAATCCGCGTGTCGGCGGTTCAATTCCGTCCCTGGGCACCATTACTTTCAAAGGGTTAGCGGGTAGCCGCCGTCGGAATGTTTCTCCGCTCGGCCTCGTTGTGCTTGAAGGATTCGACTTTGATCGGTTTCTTGGCCATTACTCGCTCAACCTCCCCATGGGAGCATTCCGGCGAAGCCCTTGAACCTTCCCGGCAAGCCTGTCGATGACGTCAAGCGCCCTGAAAAGCGTTTCGGGGCTGGGAGGAAGATCGGGCGTATCGTCCGCCGGATAGCGGTAGGCGATGTTCCAGTTCGTCCATCGTTCGACCATAGCGGCCGGCTCGGCAAAATCGGGATAAACGCTGCTTACCTTTTCTCCCAGTTCGGACAGATCATGGGTTTTGCGAAAAGGAATCGCCGCCCAGACCAAAGGCCCCCTTAAGCAGCTTTTCCGCAGCTTGCTGACAGTGAAAACTGGCCGCATCCAGAAGCGGCGGGTCGGCAGCCAGACATACGGTCGCCGTTCTGCGATCAGAATCGGCGTGCGCCAGCCATTGCTCGACCTCGCTCCAGACGTCAATGGGATCAGGATCGCTCATAAACGACAACTCCCTCGCGTGAGGCGTCGAAAGCTAACGTGCCGACTATATTGCGTTTTTTCTGATACATGGATTCGCGGCAGGGAATGACATCGACCGCGCCGCGATAGGAACGGCGCGATTCCCAGCCCGCCTTCAGCGTCCGTTTTTCAGGAGGCGCGTCGTCGTCGATAATGACAAGCAGATCGATATCGCTGTCCGGCCCGTCATCGCCCCGCGCCTGTGATCCGAACAGAATGATTCTACGCGGGTGGAAATAAGAAACGACGGAATTCAGAAGCTCCGAAGGGATCAATGATCGGCTCATGCAATTCCTCGCCCGGTTGGAAAGTCGAATGCAGGACGATAGCATAAAATCCGCCGGGGGTTCATCTTATGCCGCCCTGGTGACGGTGAGCGGCAGGGCAATTGTCTCCAGGGAGGTCAGGTCGAACCGGCCGGATGCGCCATCAATATCGAAGCTGACGACATGGCCTTGGGCGTCGAGATCGACAATCAGCCCTTCCGTTACTTCGCGAGTCTCTACGCCCGGCTCCGCCTTCAACTCGATATAAAGGCTGTCGGTCTCGGGATAGTAGTGCAGCCTCATGACCGGTTCTCCTCAAAAACTCCTGTCAAAGAACGCATTGTGAATAGTTTCGTTATCGTCCGGCGTGACGGTCATGTCGCCCCCCGGATAGCGTTAGAAACTCATCCGGTGTTATAACCCGATCCCCAACCGGAAAAAAACAGCAAAGGACAAAGGACGCCATTCGGTATGGGAGCGCCCCTGTCGACACAAATCCCCTCCATCCGTCGCGGCTTGTAATAGGGCGGTTGGGCCGTTACTATGCGGTGTGGGCGTAAAGGCAATCTCCGGGGAGGACTGATGGCGAAACCAGCGAAATCCGCTCCCGCAAAAGCGCACGCTTCCCGTAAAAAGCAGGAAGCCCGGGCGACGCCGAAAGAGCTTCTTGAATATTACCGCCAAATGCTTCTTATCCGCCGCTTCGAGGAAAAGGCCGGCCAGCTTTACGGCATGGGCCTGATCGGCGGCTTCTGTCACCTTTACATCGGCCAGGAAGCGGTAGTCGTCGGCATGATGGCGGTTCGCCGCGACCACGACACGATGCTCACCAGCTACCGGGACCACGGCCATATGCTGGCCTGCGGCATGGAAGCCGACGGGGTGATGGCGGAGCTTACCGGACGCGCCGGCGGATATTCCAGGGGCAAAGGCGGCTCCATGCACATGTTCAGCCGCGAAAAGGGCTTCTTCGGCGGCCACGGTATTGTCGCCGCCCAGGTGTCAATCGGCACAGGCCTCGCTTTCGCCCATAAATACCGGGGCGACGGGGGAGTGGCCTTCGCCTATTTCGGCGACGGCGCCGTCAATCAGGGGCAGGTCTATGAGTCCTTCAACATGGCGTCCTTGTGGAAACTGCCTGTGGTCTACATCATCGAGAACAACAAGTACGGCATGGGCACCTCGGTGGAGCGCGCCTCGGCCTCCACCGATCTGTACCGGCGCGGCGAGGCCTATAACATTCCCGGCCGGCAAGTGAACGGCATGGACGTGCTGGATGTGCGCGACGCCGGGGCCATTGCCGCCGCCCACTGTCGCGCCGGCGACGGGCCTTACATTCTGGAAATGGAAACCTACCGTTATCGCGGACATTCGATGTCGGACCCGGCCAAGTACCGCTCCAAGGAAGAGGTGAGCAAGGTGCGCAAGGAGAGCGACCCTATCGACAACCTGCGTAAACTGATGGTTGACGCCAAGGTCGCAAACGAGGCCGATTTCAAGGAAATCGACCGCCAAATCAAGGAAAATGTCTCGCAATCCGCCGAGTTCGCCCAGTCCAGCCCGGAACCCGATCCTTCCGAGCTGTTTACCGATATCCTGGTGGAGGCCTGACGCCATGACCATTCAGGTATTGATGCCGGCGCTATCGCCGACCATGACCGAGGGCAAGCTCGCCAAGTGGCATAAAAAGGAAGGCGACGCGGTGCGCAACGGCGATGTCATCGCCGAGATCGAAACCGACAAGGCGACCATGGAACTGGAGGCCGCCGACGAAGGCGTGATCGGCAGAATACTGGTGAAGGAAGGGACCGAGGGCGTCGCCGTCAACACCCCCATCGCCGTCATCCTGGAGGAAGGCGAAAACGCTTCGGCGCTACTCATGCCGCAGCCTGGATTGCTTCGCTCCGCTCGCAATGACGGCAAGGCCGCGCCAAAACATGATGACAAACCCTCCGCCAAAACGACTGCCATGACCGTGCGCGAGGCTTTGCGCAGCGCCATGGCCGAAGAAATGCGCGCCGACGCCGGCGTCTTCCTGATGGGCGAGGAGGTCGGCCAATACCAGGGCGCCTACAAGATCAGTCAGGGCTTGCTGGACGAGTTCGGGGAGAAGCGCGTCATCGACACGCCGATCACCGAACACGGTTTTGCCGGGCTGGCCTGCGGCGCCGCTTTCGCCGGCCTGAAGCCCATCGTCGAGTTCATGACATTCAACTTTTCGATGCAGGCCATCGACCATATTATCAACTCCGCCGCCAAGACTTTGTACATGTCCGGCGGCCGGATGGGATGCTCCATCGTCTTCCGTGGAGCCAACGGCGCCGCCGCCAGAGTCGGCGCCCAGCACTCCCAATGTTACGCCAGTTGGTATTCCCATTGTCCCGGCCTAAAGGTGGTGGCGCCCTACAGCGCCGCCGACGCCAAGGGGCTGCTCAAGTCGGCCATCCGCGATCCCAATCCGGTGGTGTTTCTGGAAAACGAGATACTCTACGGACAAAGCTTTGAAGTCCCTGATGATCACGACTTTACCATTCCTATCGGCTTGGCTGAAATCGAGCGTCCGGGCATCGATGTCACCATCGTCGCCTTCTCCAGAATGGTCGGCGTCGCCTTGCAGGCGGCGGAACTGCTGGCGGCTGACGGGATCGACGCCGAGGTCATCAATTTACGCACCCTGAGGCCGTTGGATGTCAACGCCGTCACCGCTTCGGTTAAAAAAACAAACCGGTTGGTATGCGTTGAGGAAGGGTGGCCTTTCGCCGGAATCGGCGCCGAGATCGCCGCCCTGATGATGGAGCAGGCTTTTGACTATCTGGACGCCCCGGTGTTCCGCGTTACCGGCGCCGACGCGCCCATGCCCTATGCCGCCAATCTGGAGGCCTTGTCGTTGCCTCGTCCGGAAAATATCGTCGAAGCGGCCAAGTCCGTTTGCTACCGCTAGGGAGAGGACGCCGACCATGACCGAGGGCAAGCCGGCCGAACGGCACAAGAAGGAAGGTGATCGACTGTTCGCCAGTCCGTTGGCCAGGCGCATGGCCGAGCAGGCCGGACTCGATCTCGGCCTGATAAGGGGGTCGGGGCCGCACGGGCGCATCGTCAGGAAAGATGTCGAGGCGGTCAAGGCCGGCAATGTACCAATGGTTGTAGCGTCCGGGGCGGCGGCGCCGCTGAAACAGGCCTTCACCGAGGCGGCCAACAGCACCATGCGCAAGGTCATCGCCAAGCGGCTGAGCGAGGCCAAGCGCGACATTCCCCATTTCTACCTGACCATCGATTGCCGGATCGATTCCCTGCTGGAGACCCGCAAGGCGCTGAACTCCAATGCCCCGGAAGGCGCGGGAAGCTATCATATTTCAGTCAACGACTTTGTCATCCGCGCCGCCGCCCTGGCCCTCAGGCGGGTTCCGGCGGCCAATGCAAGCTGGACCGAACAGGCCATCCTTATCTACAACGAGGTGGACGTGGCGGTGGCCGTAGCGACGCCGGGCGGCCTGGTTACCCCGGTGCTGCGCCGGGCCGACGCCAAGGGTTTGGGCGTTATTTCAAATGAAATCAAGGAATTATCGGCCCGCGCCAGGGACGGCAAGCTGGCCCCCGAAGAATATCAGGGCGGCGGCTTCACCATCACCAATCTCGGCATGTTCGGCATCAAGGAGTTCTCCGCCATCATCAACCCGCCCCAGTCGTGCATCCTGGCGGTGGGGGCCGGCGAGCGCCGCCCGGTGGTCATCGACGGCGCCTTGGCTATCGCCACGGTAATGACCTGCACCCTGTCCGTCGATCACCGCTCCGTAGACGGCGTCATCGGCGCCCAATTCCTCGCCGCCTTCAGGCGCTACATCGAAGAACCCCTGACCATGCTGCTGTAGGAGGGAAAATGGCTGAACCTTCGTTCGATCTTCTCATCATCGGCGGCGGTCCCGGCGGCTATGTGGCGGTTATACGCGCCGCCCCTTAGCTCTACGTTGGCTACCACAGGAGTAGTTGCTTGGTACAAGAAATTTTCGACGCAATTAAACAGTATGCAGTCGCCTACGCAAGACTTGAGCGGCTTCAGCGCTCTCGCACGCAAGAGATTCCCATTGGGGATCAGAAAACTGGTGTCATTGCTGAGTTCTTTGCGCGCATCTACGCTGAGCATCGGTTCCCGGAAGCAACATTGGAATTTGGTTCCGCTACTCAGCATGCTTATGATATCAAAGTTATTCTGGCCACCCAACCTGAAATCAAAGTTCAGGTCAAAGCTGTTTCCGCATATTCACTAACGAGTCGTGTCTCTCCCATTCATCCTGGGTGGCATCAGCTCTGGCTCATGCGCCTTGATAAGCATCTTCTACCACATGCGTTTTGGATAGTTGAAGCGCAGAAGGTAGCATGGTCAAACACATTGCTGAAAAACCGCACTATGCCCACGCTTGGAAACCCACAATCCGGTTCGGCTGAGTTGCGTAGTGGTGCAAATGAAACCGCCCCATTTCTTAAGGTAATTTATGAGCGCAAAAATCAAATACACAGATGAACCCCTTGGCAAAACTCGGGTGGTTACTGACTTTCTTCCTTCTCCAAGCGAGTTAGCTTTTCGTGAGGAGGGCGTAAAGATTACGCTCGCTCTGAGCAAAAAAAGCATCGAGTTCTTCAAGACCGAAGCCACGAAGCATCACACACAGTACCAGCGCATGATTCGTCGGCTTCTGGATTCTTACGTTGATGCCCAAGCCCTAACCCCTCGTTCAAGCGGGACGCGCCAAAAGCGGCGCGCCCCTTAGCTCCACGTTAGGCCTCTTGATGCCATAAGGCACACAGGTGTAATATCCTCCGCATGAAACCTGTGAACTGGAGCACCGAGAAAAATATCCGCCTCAAAGCCGAGCGAGGCGTATCTTTTGAGGAGGTGCTGTCGGCTATGTCGAATGGTGGTCTTCTTGTTGTGCTGGACCATCCGAACACAGATCAATATCCGAACCAACGCATGTTTGTGGTTCGTATTCGCGGCTACGCCTATCTGGTGCCGTTTGTAGAGACAAAGCAGGAGGTCTTCCTGAAAACGATTATCCCGAGCCGAAAAGCCACTCGTATCTATCTTGATGAGGAGCGTTGAAATGGACAAAGAAAGAAAACTTGAGGAAGAAATTCTGGCTTCCTTTGAAAGGGATGAATGGCAGCCCTCTCCAAAAGGCAAAAGTGAAATTGCACGCTTTGCGGCAATGGCCTCGGCTTCTCTGGCTAAAGACAAGCGGGTCAATATACGCATTTCTTCCCGAGATCTCGACGATATTCAAGCCAAGGCCGCAGAAGAAGCGATCCCTTATCAAACATTGATGTCCAGCGTCCTTCACAAGTACGTCACAGGGCGTCTTGTAGAGCCGCAGGCCGGCCTAACCCCTCGTTCAAGCGGGACGCGCCAAAAGCGGCGCGCCCCTTAGCTCCACGCTATGACACCATCGCTAAAGTCTGCGGAGCGCCGGGGGTGCGGTTGGTGGCGCAAGCTGTTCATACTTGAGTCTCCAAAATCAAAGACATAACAAGTAGGCCAAGCGGTGTTCAGAAAGTCTGCTCAATGATGAACTCGGTCCCTTCCTTCGATCTTCTCATCATCGGCGGCGGTCCCGGCGGCTATGTGGCGGCCATCCGCGCCGCCCAGTTGGGCATGTCCGCAGCGGTGGTCGAGAGGGAGCATCTGGGGGGCATTTGCCTTAATTGGGGGTGCATTCCGACCAAGGCGCTGCTGCACTCGGCGGAAATCTACCACGACATGCAAAACGCCTCCGCATATGGAATCGAAGTCAAGGGGGTGGGTTTTGACATCAAGAAAATAGTCGAGCGCTCCCGTACTATTTCCAAACAACTCAACAAGGGGATCGGCCACCTTTTGAAGAAGAACAAGGTGACGGTCATCGACGGTTCGGCGCGTCTTGACGGGCCGGGAAAAATTCAGGTGAAAACGACCGACGGCAAGGTCTCTTCACTCTCCGCCAGAAACATCATTCTCGCCACCGGCGCCAGAGCGCGGATTCTTCCCGGCCTGGAGCCTGACGGCAAGCTGGTATGGTCCTACAGGGAGGCGCTGGTCGCCGATACCGTTCCCAAGTCGTTGCTGGTGGTCGGTTCGGGGGCCATCGGCATCGAGTTCGCAAGTTTTTTCAGCACCCTCGGCTCCAAGGTGACGGTGGTCGAGGCGCTGGACCGGGTGCTGCCGGTTGAGGATGAGGAAATTTCCGCTCTGGCCGCCAAGGCTTTCCGCGCCCAAGGCATGGAAATCCATGTCTCGGCGACGGTGAAGTCCCTGGTCAAAAGCAAGAACTCCGTTGCCGCCGCCGTCGAGCATAACGGCAAGACATTGGACATAAAGGCGGATCGGGTGATCGTCGCCGCCGGCATCGTCGGCAATACCGAAAATCTCGGCCTCGAAGGGACCAAGGTCAAGGTGGAGAGGACGCACATCGTCACCGACCAATGGTGCCGAACCGGCGAGCCGGGCGTATACGCTATCGGCGATGTCGCCGGCCCGCCGTGGCTGGCTCACAAGGCCTCTCACGAGGGGATCATCTGCGTCGAGAAGATCGCCGGCCTGAACGGCGTTCACCCCCTGGATATCTCCCGCATTCCCGGCTGCACCTATTGCCGGCCCCAGGTGGCGAGCATCGGCCTTTCCGAAAACAAGGCCAAGGAAAAGGGATATCAGGTCAAGATCGGCCGCTTCCCCTTTGCCGCTAACGGCAAGGCCATGGCGCTGGGCGAGACGGAGGGCATGGTCAAAACCGTGTTTGACGCAAAAACCGGAGAATTGCTGGGCGCTCACATGATCGGCGCCGGAGTTACCGAACTGATCCAGGGCTATGCCGTCGCCATGGGCCTGGAGACCACCGAGGCCGAACTGATGCAAACTGTCTTTCCGCATCCGACCCTATCAGAGATGATGCACGAGTCGGCGCTTGACGCTTTCGGGCGCGCCATACATTTTTAGGGAGATCGGGGAGTTAACCTCCCCTTGCCAAGGGGAGGTTAGGAGGGGTTGAATTGCGTAAAGCGCGGGAAATATTTGTTGGAGTCACTCCACTAGGGAGATATCAATGACCGGGGAAACCGCCGAAGCAGTCCATGACAGCGTGCGCCGGTCCTATGCCGCCATCGCCTCCGGGGCCACCAATTCCGGGTGTTGCCTGCCTGAATCGTCATCCTGTTGCGGCGCGAAAACTCCGTCCGCCGAGGATTTGGCGAAGGCTTTCGGCTATAGCGATGATGAACTTGCTTCCCTGCCCGAAGGTTCCAACATGGGCCTGGGCTGCGGCAACCCCGCCGCCATCGCCGCCATGAAGCCGGGCGAGACGGTCATCGATCTGGGCAGCGGCGGCGGCATCGATTGCTTCCTCGCCGCCGGAAGGGTGGGCAAGGAAGGGCGCGTCATCGGCATCGACATGACTCCGGAAATGCTGAAGAAGGCCCGCGACAACGCCCGCAGGATCGGCTACGGCAACGTCGAGTTCCGCCTCGGCGAGATCGAAAACCTGCCGGCGGCCGACAATACCGCCGATGTCATCATCTCCAACTGCGTCCTTAACCTTTCTCCGAACAAGCCGCAGGCATTGCGCGAGGCCTTCCGCGTCCTGAAGCCGGGGGGGCGGTTGGCCATATCCGACGTGGTGGCTACGGCGGAACTGCCCGACGAGTTCAAGAACGATGCCGAATTGCTGTGCGGCTGTATTTCCGGGTGCGCCGCCATAGACCAATTATCCGGCTGGCTTGCCGCTGCCGGTTTCATCGGCATTGATATCAAGACTAAGGAAGAAAGCCGCATGACGATCAAGGAATGGGCGCCGGGGCGCGGCATCGAAAACTATGTGGTCTCGGCCGTCATCAAGGCGGTAAAGCCAGTCCTATGAAGAATATCCGCCCCCTCAAGACGGCGTTGCGCAAGCCTCCGTGGATCCGCGTCAGGGCGCCGGTGGCCAAGGCTTACGGTGAAACCCGCGAACTGTTGCGCGAGCATCGTCTCAACACCGTCTGCGAGGAGGCGGCATGTCCCAACATCGCGGAATGCTGGTCGAGGAAACACGCCACGGTGATGATCCTCGGCGCTACATGCACCCGCGCCTGCGCCTTTTGCAACGTCAAGACCGGCAAGCCGTCCCCTGTTGACCCTCTGGAGCCTGACAATCTGGCCTTGAGCGTCGCCAGGCTCGGCCTTAAGCATGTGGTGATCACCTCGGTCAACCGGGATGATCTGGAGGACGGCGGGGCGGGACAGTTCGTGCGGTGCATCGAGCGGATTCGCGAGACCTCGCCCGCCACCACCATCGAAGTGCTGACGCCTGACTTCCGCAACAAGAAAGAGGCGTTGGCGGCGGTCATCGCCGCCGGCCCCGATGTCTTTAACCATAATCTGGAGACGGTTCCGCGCCTTTATCCCGTTATCCGTCCGGGGGCGCGTTATTTCCATTCCCTGCGGCTGCTGGATCGGGCCAAGGAACTGGCGCCGGACATCTTCACCAAGTCGGGCATCATGGTCGGTCTCGGCGAAGAGCGGGGCGAGGCGCTTCAGGCGATGGACGACCTGCGTTCGGCGAATGTCGATTTTCTGACTATCGGCCAATACCTGCAACCGACTCCCCGTCATGCGCCGGTGGAACGCTTCGTCACCCCTGATGAGTTTGATGAATACAGGCGTCTGGGCGAGGCCAAGGGCTTCCTGATGGTGGCGTCCACGCCGCTGACCCGCTCGTCCTACCACGCCGACGAGGACTTCGAGAAACTGTGCGCAGCGCGTAAAGCCGGGTAGCCGCCGCCATGCCGACCCATGCGGAAAAACGGGTTCTCTCCCATACCCCCGAACAAATGTTCGATCTGGTCGCCGACATCGAGAAATACCCCGAGTTCCTGCCGTGGTGCGTCTCCACGCGCATCCGCGAGAGAAACGGAAACGAGTTGGTCGCCGACATGGTGATCGGCTTTAATATTTTCCGCGAACGATTCACCTCCACGGTGAAGCTGGACAGACCGGGACGCATCGATGTCTCCTACGCCGACGGTCCCTTCAAGTATTTGAACAACCACTGGATTTTCAATAAGGTTGAGGGCGGAAAGTGCGAGGTCGATTTTTTCGTCGATTTCGAGTTCCGCTCCGGGCTGCTGCAAAAAATGATCGGCGCGGTGTTCGAGACAGCGGTGCGGGTCATGGTCTCCGCCTTCAGAAAGCGTGCCAGGGATATTTACGGTTAATTTCATGCCCATCTTCGTTCCCAAATCGTCTTTTGAAGGAAATGTATGGCCGTCACTGCCGGGAGGGTGGGTGCGTCTGCTGATGGCGCTTCAATACCAATTCGAGCAAAGCCAGTGGTTGCCGGAAAAAGATATCCGCTCGCTGCAACTTCGTCAGTTGGGCCGATTGCTTACCCACGCCTACCAAACGGTTCCGTTTTACCGCGAGCGGCTTGACGGGGTCGGCCTTCATCCGAAAGGGCGGATCACGGATCGGCAATGGGCAAAATTGCCGATCCTTTACCGCAAGGATATCCAGCAGGCCGGCGCGGCGTTGCACAGCAAAAAGATGCCGCCGGGACACGGCAAGGTGTCGGGAATCTTTACTTCCGGGTCAACCGGAAAACCCGTCCATGTGATGAGATCGAAACTGGCGATGCTTTTCTTCGACGCCTTCACCATGCGCAACCAGAACTGGCAGGGCTTCGACCTGACCGGGAAGATGGCGGTGATCAGAAGCTCCAAAAAAGGCGACGCGCCTTATCCCGGCGGCGGCGCCGGCCGCTGGGGAGTAATCACCGGCTCGGTCCCCGGCGCCGGAAAGGCGGTTACCCTGAACATCACCTGCGCCGCGCAACAGCAGATGGATTGGCTCGGGCGGCAGGATCCGCAATACATCCTTTCTTTCCCCAGCAATATCAAGGAACTGGCCGAATACAGCCTGAAAAATAATATCAGGCTGCCGAACCTGCGGAAGGTTCAGGCCATATCGGAAGTCGTCACTCCCCCGGTCAGGGAGCTTTGCCGCGAGGCCTGGGGGGTGGAGGTGTGCGATATCTACAGTTCGCGGGAAGTCGGCTATATCGCCCTGCAATGCCCGGACCATGAATGCTACCACGTTCAGTCCGAGGGGACGATGGTGGAGATACTTGACGATCAGGGGAACGCCTGTTCTCCCGGTCAAACGGGCAGGGTTATCGTCACGCCGATGCACAACTTCGCCATGCCGCTTCTACGCTATGACATCGGCGACTATGCGGAAGTGGGGGAAGCCTGCCCTTGCGGACGCGGGCTGCCGGCATTAAAGCGGATTATCGGCAGGGAACAGAATTTGCTGGTTCTGCCGAGCGGTGAAAAACGCGCCACCCTGCTGAGCAGCGACAGCATCAAATCCTTCCTTAAAATCGCCCCCATCCGGCAATTTCAGTTTGTCCAAAAGGGTGTGAAAACCATTGAGGTTCGCCTCGCCGTGGAACGCGGCCTTACGGTCAAGGAGGAAAACAGGCTGCGGGAGTGGGTAAGGGAAAAGTTCATCCCTTCATGCGCCGTCAACTTTGCCTACTGCGGCGAGATCGCGAAAGACGCCTCCGGCAAATTCCACGACTTCATTTGCGAGGTAACAGAATTTACATAGGCTTCTCGCGGAAGTACGCCCATTTTTCCATTCCTCCCCGGTTTTCAAGGAAGTTGATGAGGGCGGAAACAGGCTTGCGGTCGAACTTGCTGCCTGACTGGTCGAGCATGATTATCGACACCTTCTCGAAGGTCAAAGCGCCCCGGTAGGCGCGGGGACTGACCATGCCGACAAAGGTGTTGGCGACGGAAAGGATGCGGGCGGGCAGCAGGACTTCATCGTGCTTCATGCCCAGCGGCCCGCTTCCGTCCCAGGTCTCTCCCAACTGGCGGATGGTGTCCACCACCGGGCCGTCAAAATCGACGTTCTCCAGCAGATCGACGCTGACCAGATAGCTGTTTTCCACCAGACTGCGCTCTTCGGGGGACAGCTTGTCGGCCTTGGTCAGCAGCTCCGGGGGAATAAAGATTTTTCCCAAATTCATCAGCTTGCCGGCGATTCTGACGGTCTTGGCGTCCTCTTTGGAAGCGCCCATTTCCTCGGCGATGCTTTTCGCCACTTCTCCCACCCGCTCGGAGTGGTGAGCCGAGAACGGATCACGACGGTCAACCACGCTGACCAGGGTGCTGATCAACTGGTTAAGCATGTTTTCACTGCGCCGGCGCTCTTTGGTCAGGTCGGTTATGTCGTCCAGGATCATCAGCACGGCGGGGGGGAAATCCCGGTCTCCGCGCAGCGGAATATGATCAGACCTGATCACCGCGAAGTCTTCGTCGCCCTCTTCGCCGAAGGTGTGAAAATGCTGCTCGCGGACGTCGGAAGCATTATTGTCCCTGGCGAAACGTTCGAGGATGTCGCGGTTGATCTCGGCGTAAGCCTCCGCCTGCACAGGCCCCATGACGGCGGCCATGGTCTTGCCGATCATCTCCTTGGGCGTGATGCCGGTGCCCCTGGCGGCCGGTTCGTTGGCGAAGGTGTATCTGGCGTCGCCGGAGACCGCGACGATCTTGGTCGGCTGGCTGTTGGTGACCACATTCATGAACTTGGTCATGTTCTCGAAGCGCTCGGAATTGATGCGGGCTTTTTCAAGGGCTTCGGTGGCGCGCAGCGAGCTTCCGTGGCGCCAAACGGCGATAATGGCGATGGTGACGCCGACGATGATCAAAACAAAGACGATCAGGATGGTCTTCAGGCGCGTTTCGGTGCCGGACAGGGCCTCGTCGCGGGTAATCGTGCGCACAATGACCCAAGGCAGGCCGGCCAGCGGCCTGGACGTTACAAGCACGTCTTTGGCGGCATAGTTTTTCTTCACGGCGAAGCCGCCGGGTTTTTCCAGCGCGAAGGCCTCGGCCAGATCAGGCGTGTCAAGCGCCAGTGAGCGCTTCAACGGCTCCGTTCCGTCGGCCAGCGGGGAGATGTATTCCACCGTCGCGCCGGTGGAGCGGACGAGGTAGGTCTCTGCGGTTTGCGCCGTGTCGCCCAGTTGCTTCAGTCTTTCAAAGAGGCTTTTGTCGATGACGCGAAGCCCGACGACGGCGCCGATGCCGCGAGCGCCGGCGCCGCTGTCCTGGATGCCGAACACCGGCAAAACAAAGCCGATGGTGGGCAGATTGCTGGCGCCCATGTAGACGTCGATGATCGCCGGTTCGCCGTCAAGGGCGGTGGCGATGGCCTTGCGAATCTTGCCGGTGATCGGCGGCATGTCTGATGTGCTGACGATGGCCTTGCCGTCGGCGTCGGTGATGCCGAGTCCGGCGACGCCGACCTTTTCCACGTTGGCGGCTATTTCTCCCGTCGCCATGGGGGACTTGAATCCCGTCCGTTCCGCCGTCGCCATAAGCAGGTTGCGCAAGTATGACGCCTGGGCCGGTTCGTCGGAACCTGCCGCTGAGCCTTCGGCCATGGCAAGTTCGCTCATGTAAAGCTGGAGCGAGGCGTTCTCCGTCAACTCACGCAGGGAAGCGAAGTTCTGGTCTACCCATTCATTGATCGACGCCGCCCGGCTGTCGGCGACTATCCCCAGGATGGTCTGCCATTCCTGGAGTTTTCTCAGGCGTTCGTCTTCGACGAATTTAAGGGAGAAGAAAACGGCGCCGGCGATCACGGCGGCCATGCAAAGACCGATGGCGAGAGCCATCCTGTTCATGCGCCTGCGCGGTTCTCCCTCAGGCGCCGCTTTTGACTTTTCAGGCTCGTCAACGGTCTTGTCAGCCGGCTCTCCCATGACGCCCCCTTACGACAATAATGAATGCCGCCCGGATTCTTACGGTAACGGCAGCCGGAAGCAAGGGGGAATCTTGCGGGCGGCTCAACATATCATGTGCTGTCGTCAAGGTGGCGACCCCGCCCTTGACTTGCCTTTGCGCCGTCAATAGAGTGCGCGGATTCGGTACGACGTCCTGCGGGGCGCCGCCGGTCCGCGAGTTTCGCGCACCGGCGTTTTTTGTTGTTTAAGACATTTTTTCAGGGAAAAGCGGCGACCTCCATGTTTGATAGCCTGAGTGATCGGTTAGGCGAGATATTCGACAAGCTGAGAAAGCGCGGCGCGCTTTCCGAGGCCGATGTCTCCACTGCGTTGCATGAGGTGCGCACGGCTCTGCTTGAAGCCGACGTGGCTCTTCCCGTGGTCAAGGATTTCATAGCTTCGGCCATGGAGCGCGCCGTCGGCTCGGAAGTTCTGCGTAGCGTCACTCCCGGTCAAATGGTGATCAAGATCGTCAACGATCATCTGGTGGAGATGCTGGGGACCGAAGGAAACGACATCAATCTTGTCGGAGTCCCGCCGGTCGCCGTTCTCATGATCGGCCTACAGGGATCGGGCAAGACCACCACCTGCGCCAAGCTGGGCCTGCGCCTCAAGAGCCGTGAAAAAAAGAAGGTGCTGATGGCGTCTCTGGACGTCTACCGCCCGGCGGCGCAGCAGCAGTTGACGGTATTGGGCAAACAGGCCGAAGTCGCCGTTCTTCCCGTCATCTTCGGCGAACAGCCGTTAGCCATCGCCAAACGGGCCATGGACGCCGGACGGCGTGAAGGCATGGACGTAGTGATCCTTGATACCGCAGGCCGCCTGCATATCGACGATCAACTCATGGCCGAGTTGATCGCCGTCAAGAACGCGACAAAGCCCATCGAGACTCTCCTGATCGCCGACGCCATGACCGGCCAGGACGCCGTCAACATAGCCAAGGAATTCCACGGCAAGGTGGGGATCACCGGCATCGTTCTCACGCGGGTTGACGGCGATGCAAGGGGCGGCGCCGCTCTTTCCATGAGGTCAATCACCGGCCGGCCCATCAAGTTCATGGGCGTCGGCGAGAAGCTGGATGCGCTGGAGTCCTTCCAGGCCGAGCGCGTCGCCGGACGAATCCTCGGCATGGGCGACATCGTAGGTCTGGTGGAAAAGGCCGCCGAAACCATCGACAAGGAAGACGCCGAAAAGATGGCGGCCAAGATGATGAAGGGCAAGTTCACCCTGGATGACATGTCCGAACAACTGGGCCAACTGCGCAATATGGGCAGCCTCGAAGGCCTGCTCGGCATGATCCCCGGAATCAACAAGATGAAGAAGGAGATTTCGGAAGCTAAAATCGATGACAGGATGATCGCCCGCCAACAGGCGATTATCCGCTCCATGACCTTGAGCGAGAGACAAAATTCCAATCTTCTCAACGGGTCCAGGCGGCGACGCATCGCCTCCGGCTCCGGCACTTCCGTGCAGGAAGTCAACCGGCTGCTCAAACAGTTCATGCAGATGTCGACGATGATGAAAAAGATGAGCAAAATGAGCAAAAAAGGCCTGGGACGCGGCGGCGGCATGCCGCCCGGCCTCATGCCTCCGACGGGGCATCCCAGAGGGCCGATGCGCTGATTTAGAACATGTAAGTAAATTTATCAAATAACCAACAGAAGGACCAAGCAGCAACATGGCATTAAAAATCCGTTTATCCCGTGGCGGCGCAAAGAAAAGCCCCTTTTATCGAATCGTGGTGGCTGACGCCCGCAGCCCCCGCGACGGCCGCTATGTCGAAAGGGTCGGCGCCTACAATCCGATGGTGGCGAAGGATCATCCCGAGCGCCTTGTTTTAAAGAATGAACGGATTACCTACTGGCTCGGCGTCGGCGCCCAGCCGACCGACCGCGTCGCCAGATTCCTCAGCGACGCCGGCTTTATGAAAAAGCCAGAGATCCACGAACAAACCAAAAAGAGCAAGCCGAGGGCCAAGACCCTGGAGCGCATGAAGAACGCGGCAGAAGCGGAAGCGGCAAAGGCGGCGGCGGAAGCCCCGGTCGTGGAAGCTCCCGTAGCCGAAGCCCCGGTCGCCGAAGCTCCCGCCGAATAGGAGAAAAAGCACGGTTAAGCGACAGAAACAACCTTCGATAGGCGGTCTGATTTGCGTCGGCGTTATTTCCGGGGCGCACGGCTTGCGGGGAGAGGTGCGGCTGAAGAGTTTCACCGCCGATCCGTCCGCTATCGGCGCCTACGGAGCGTTGCTTGACGAAACGGAGAAGCGTTCCTTTAAGGTCCGAATCGCCGGTCGCGGCAAGGACCATCTGATCGCCCGTTTAGAAGGGGTGGATGACCGTAACGCCGCCGAGACGCTCAAGGGCGTAAAGCTCTATATTCGCCGCACGGCGCTGCCCGATCCCGGCGAGGATGAGTACTACCATGCCGACCTTATCGGCCTTGCCGCCGAGTCGGTTGACGGCAAAAAGCTGGGGATGGTGAAGGCGGTTCATGATTTCGGCGCCGGCGCCATTCTGGAAATTGAGGCGCTGATGATCCCCTTCACCCGTCTGACGGCGCCGAAGGTGGATATGAAGGGAGGCCGGATAGTGATCAATCCGCCTCCGGACTTGCCGGACGCGAACGAGGAGGAAAAAAGGTGACGACGGACGCGGCAAGCGCATGGACGGTCAAGGTTTTGACCCTGTTCCCGGAGATGTTTCCGGGACCGCTGGAATGCTCGCTGGCCGGTCAGGCGCTGAAAGATGGCGTTTGGGCGCTGGAAACAGTGGACATTCGCAACTTTGCGCGCAATAAACACCGCTCCGTTGACGCCCCGCCTTTCGGCGGCGGACCCGGAATGGTAATGCGCGCCGATGTGACGGACGCTGCAATCGAGTCGGCGATGGGTTCGCCCGGAAAAATATCCGGCGCCTTGCCGTTGATTTACCTGACGCCACGCGGACGTCCGCTGACGCAAAAGCGGGTTCGTGAATTGGCGAAAGGGCCGGGAATGGTTGTTCTCTGCGGTCGCTTCGAAGGCGTTGACGAGCGGGTGCTTGAGGCACAAAATGCGGAAGAGCTGAGTCTCGGCGATTTCGTTCTTTCCGGCGGCGAACCGGCGGCGATTGCGTTGATCGACGCCTGTCTGCGTCTTTTGCCGGGCGTACTGGGAAAGGAAGAGTCGCTGAGGGAGGAAAGTTTTGAGAGGGGACTTCTTGAGTATCCCCAATACACGCGGCCCCGGGTATGGAAGGGCCGGGAGGCGCCGGAAGTTCTGATCTCGGGCCACCATGGAAAAATTCAAGCCTGGCGTCTCGCCCGGGCGGAAAGTATAACGCGGTCGCGCCGGCCTGATCTTTGGGCCGAATACGCCGCCGATAGAAGCAAAGGATGTGAGCCGTGAATATTATGAAAGAACTCGAAAACGAGCAGTTGAAAAAACTGACGGCGGGCCGCGCTATTCCCGAATTCGCTCCCGGCGATACGCTGAAGGTCAACGTCAAAGTGGTGGAAGGCGCCCGTGAGCGCGTCCAGGCCTACGAAGGCGTCTGCATCGCCCGCAGAAACAGGGGGCTGAATTCGGCCTTCACCGTGCGCAAGATTTCCTCGGGCGAGGGCGTCGAGAGGGTATTCCCCCTCTATTCGCCGTCCATCGATTCAATCGAGGTGGTGCGCCGGGGCGATGTGCGGCGGGCCAAGCTCTATTACCTGCGCGGGCGCACCGGCAAGGCGGCGCGCATCGCCGAGAAGACCGACGGCTTCTCCGGCAAGGTAGCCGCTATACAAAAGGGTGAAGCCGCCGACGCCAAGGCTGGAAAACATAACAAGGCCGCTCAAAAGTAACCGCGCCCATACGCAAAATTATGCCTAAAACCTTGTTCGACAAGATATGGAGCAGCCATGTCGTCGATACCTCCGACGACGGCTCCTGTCTGCTCTATATCGACCGTCATCTGGTGCATGATGTCACCAGCCCCCAGGCCTTCGAGGGGCTGAGAAACTCCGGTCGCAAGGTCCGCCGGACCAAGGCCACGCTGGCGGTGGCCGATCACAACGTGCCGACCGTTGATCGCTCCGGCCCCATCGCCGATGAGCTGTCCCGCGCCCAGGTGGAAGCCCTTGAGGCCAATGTCGCTTATTTCAACGTCCCCTACTTTGCCATTGATGATATTCGCCAAGGCGTTGTTCACATCGTCGGCCCCGAGCAGGGATTCACCCTGCCCGGCATGACCATCGTCTGCGGCGACTCCCACACCGCCACCCACGGCGCCTTTGGGGCGCTGGCCTTCGGCATCGGCACGTCGGAGGTGGAACATGTGCTGGCCACCAGCGCCCTGATGCAACAGCCGGCCAAAAACATGCGTGTTCATGTGGAGGGCGATTTGCCCGAAGGCGTCACGGCCAAAGACCTGGTGATGGCCATCATCGGGCGCATAGGAACCGCCGGCGGCACCGGCTATGTCATCGAATACACCGGACAAGCGATCCGCTCCCTGTCCATGGAAGGACGGATGACGGTATGCAACATGACCATCGAGGGCGGGGCCAGGGCCGGACTGATCGCGCCGGATGAGACTACCTATGAATATCTCAAGGGCCGGCCGATGGCGCCCAAGGGCGCGATCTGGGAAAGCGCCGTCGCCTACTGGAAGACGTTGGCCTCCGACGACGGCGCAAAGTACGATGCCGACATCGCCGTCAATGCCGCGAGTCTGGAGCCGCAGGTAACATGGGGGACAAGCCCGGAAAACGTGCTGCCCATCTCCGCCGTCGTCCCCGACCCCTCGCGGGAAACCGACCCGGCCAGACGCCGGGCCATGGAACGGGCGCTGGACTACATGGATTTAAGACCGGGCGCCCGGCTCGACGGAATAGCAATAGACCGGGTGTTCATCGGCTCATGCACCAACGGCCGCATTGAAGACCTGCGGGCGGCGGCTGAAGTCGTCAACGGTCGCAAGGTGGCCTCCGGCGTCGGCGCGATGGTGGTTCCCGGTTCCGGGCTGGTCAAGGAACAAGCCGAAGCCGAGGGCCTGGACAAGATATTTATCAACGCCGGATTCGAGTGGCGCGAGGCCGGATGCTCGATGTGTCTGGCGATGAACGCCGATCGGCTGGAGCCGGGAGAGCGTTGCGCCTCGACTTCCAACCGCAACTTTGAGGGCCGCCAGGGCCGAGGCGGCCGCACCCATCTGGTAAGCCCGGCCATGGCGGCAGCGGCGGCGATTGCCGGCAAGCTGACCGATGTCAGGAAGCTGTAGCGGACAGACGTCAATTGGGGGTAAAATGGCGTTATTGCATTTCAGGGAGGAGCGACATATGCCTAATCGTAATATGGATGTAGAAAGAATTGTCGGCCAGTTCCGCCGCTTTGGCCCTGTCGGACCGGTGTACGAAGTATTAGGCGTTGTTCGGTCTCTCGATGACTACGATGCGCTGTTGCGGGTGCGTATTATCGAGACCGGCGAAGAGGCAGAGTATCGTTATTCACATGCCGTGGATGACCCAAAGGAAAACTGATGTTCGCAATCGCTTTTGACTTGGTGGTGAAGGATACGGAGACTAGCCATCCCAAGGGGGTGTCCCAAGCTTACCAAGACATCGGGAAGGAACTCAGCAGGTTTGGCTTCGATAGAATTCAAGGAAGCGTTTACATCACCGAGAATGATGATCTGGCCAACCTTTTTCGGGCCATAATGACCATGAAGGCTTTACCGTGGCTCCCTGCGTCAATCAGAGACATCCGCGCTTTCAAGGTTGAGCATTGGTCCGATTTTACTTCTGTGATCAAGAACGACTGATACAAAAGGCGCCATGCAAAAGTTCACCACCCTTACCGGCGTTGCCGCGCCGCTGGACATGATCAACGTCGATACCGACATGATCATCCCCAAGCAGTTCCTGAAAACCATCAAACGCTCGGGGCTGGGCGCCAACCTGTTCGATGAGATGCGCTTTAATGAGCGGGGGGAAGAAATTCCCGGCTTCGTGCTCAACAAGCCGGCCTACCGCAAGGCCGTCATCCTGATCGCCGGCGATAACTTCGGCTGCGGCTCGTCGCGTGAACACGCGCCGTGGGCCTTGCTGGATTTCGGCATCCGTTGCCTCATCGCCCCCGGCTTCGCCGATATCTTTTACAACAACTGCTTCAAGAACGGCATCCTGCCCGTCAAGCTGCCGAAGGCCGATGTCGATAAGTTGATGAAGGATGCCGAACGCGGCGGCGCCGCCACAGTCACCATCGACCTGCAAAGTCAAACGATTACCGGCCCTGACGGAAGCTCTATTTCCTTTGACATCGACCCGTTGCGCAAGCATTACCTGCTCAACGGCCTGGACGATATCGGACTGACCATGGAAAAGTCGGAAAAGATCGACGCTTTTGAGGAAAAGCAGAAGTTAACGCAACCCTGGCTGCACTTGTAAAAGGAAATCGTCTCATGGCCGCCGACAAAAAGCTTTTGATCCTTCCCGGCGACGGCATCGGCCCCGAGGTCATGGATCAGGTGCGCCGCGTCATTGATGTTATCGGCAAGCTGCGCAAAGTCGCCATCGACATTTCAGACGGCTTGATCGGCGGCGCTTCGATTGACGTAAACGGCGTACCGCTGACCGAAGAAACCATTGCCGAGGCCAGGAAAGCCGACGCCGTAATGCTGGGTGCCGTCGGCGGCCCCAAGTGGGACAACCTGCCGTTCGAGATCAAGCCGGAGCGCGGACTGCTGGGGATACGCAAGGAACTGGGCCTGTTCGCCAACCTGCGCCCGGCGGTGGTGTTTGATTCCATGGTCGGGGCTTCCAGCCTCAAAGAAGATGTGGTCAAGGGCCTGGACATCATGATCGTCCGCGAATTGACCGGCGGCATTTACTTCGGCGAGCCTAGAGGCGTTGAGGACCTGTCCGGCGGCGGGCGCAAGGGCTACAACACCCTGGTTTACACCACCGGGGAGATCGAGCGCATCGCCCATGTCGCCTTCGGTCTGGCGATGACTCGCGGCAAGCGCCTGTGTTCGGTGGACAAAGCCAACGTGCTGGACTGCATGGCGCTGTGGCGTGAGGTGGTAACGAGCGTCGCCGCCGACTATCCGCAGGTGGAACTGTCCCATATGTACGTCGATAACGCCGCCATGCAGTTGGTGCGCGCCCCCAAGCAGTTCGACGTGATCGTCACCGACAACATGTTCGGCGACATCCTGTCCGACGAGGCGTCGATGCTGACCGGCTCGCTGGGGATGCTGCCCTCGGCCGGCCTCGGCGCCGCCGATCATAGGGGACGACGCAACGCCATGTACGAGCCTGTGCACGGCTCGGCTCCCGATATCGCCGGCAAGGGCATCGCCAATCCGCTGGCCGCCCTGCTCAGTTTCGCCATGTGTCTGCGCTATTCATTCGACATGGCCAGGGACGCCGATTTCATCGAGACGGCGGTCAGGAACGTCCTCGACGGCGGCTTGCGCACCGCCGACATCATGCAGCCGGGCAAGGCCAAAGTCTCGACATCGGTAATGGGCGACGCCGTCATCCAGGCGCTGGAGAAACTGATCCGGTAACACCCTGGGCGTAGGGGAATTGACATTTGATTTGGCGTGGCGGATTATCGATACATGACAGCTATTACCTTCGATACGCTGAAACTTGCCCGCAAGCTCGAAGCCGCCGGATTCGGGACCAAGCAGGCCGCCGATACGGCTGAGGCTTTGGCCGAAAGCATGGCCGAAGTTTCGGGGTTGGCGACAAAGGAAGATGTTTTCCGCCTGGAAGCAAAAATCGAGGCGACGAAGACCGAAATTCTGAAATGGATGTTCACCTCCGCCCTGGCCCAGGTCGGCGCCATCGTCGCCTTGTTGAAGCTCTTGTGAGTTCGTCTGTTTCCTTCAAGAATGGAAATCCAAGGCAACGATTGCACCCCCAAGATCAAGGGCGCCGAGACGTTGGTGCTACTCATTATGAAAAAGTCTTAACCATCGACCATCTAGCCCGTGGGGCGGAGACGGGCCTGGATAATTTTTTGATCAAAATGGGATGGCAATAAAGCCCCTCCCCGATCAGGACCTTCCCCAAAAACCGAAACATGAAACATTCAAGCCATTGAAGTGATTCTGGAATCTGCTCTTTTAAAGTGAAACGATGATTTTTCGTGGAGGCTGGCATCATCAACATCGCCGCCGGGTTTGATCGTCGTAACCGCAAGAGAAATTGCGCCACCAGCTTCAGAATGCTATTTTTGCAACAGGTCTAACAGATAAATTTTATTTAGCTGAACACTCAAATTCCTGAGATGGATAGTGACTGAGGGAGAATTCATGATCGACATAGCAGATTTTGCCATTCTTGCGCCCGTTCCCCTCGAACACCTTCAGACGGGCAAGCAAGTCGCAGACGCCAAAGGATTCGTGGCATTCGGATCAAAAAAGTGGGAGCTTTTCCGGAAAGTTGATGAGAAACGGCATGGACTCCGGGTGCCCACCATCATCTACCCCTCGCACGAGGGCGTCCCTAGCAAGCTCACCTTTATGGTGACTTGGTTCGGCTGGTATATCGCATATATGGATAGCGTCGGAGGCGCGCACCCGTTCGGAATGACGCATCGGCCTCCGACGACCAACAAATATGACTCGGACAACAGTGGGCATTGGGCCGTATTTTGGCACGTTGAGGGCCTACGGGAACTGCCAAAAAACCTCTATCTGCCAATCAGCAAAATTGAGACCGTCAAAGAAGGTTGGAGGAAAAACGCACCGCCACGAGGACCGGAACTGGTCGCAATCCCCCCTAAGCTATTGAACTTAGCACAGACTCGTGATGTTGAACCAAACCCTCCCCGATCTGTTGCAACCGCTGACCGATCAGCGTAGATAATGGCCCCCTTCGGCTTGGCATACACGGAGTTGTTTTATCATGGGCTACAAGGTTGCGGTCGTCGGCGCCACCGGCAATGTCGGGCGCGAGATGCTTACCATTCTGAGCGAGCGGGAGTTCCCGGCGGATGAGGTGACGGCGCTGGCGTCTTCGCGCTCCGTCGGCATGGAAGTATCGTTCGGCGATAATACTTTGAAGGTTAGAGACCTGGAGACCTTCGACTTCGCCGGCGCCGACATCGTTTTGTCGTCTCCCGGCGCGGCGGTGTCCAGGATACACGCCCCGCGCGCCGCCAAGGCCGGCGCCGTGGTCATCGACAACACGTCTTGTTTCCGCATGGAAATGGATATTCCGCTGGTGGTCCCCGAAGTAAACCCGGAGGCCATCGGCGGGTATACAAAACGCAACATCATCGCCAACCCCAACTGCTCGACCATTCAGATGGTGGTGGCGTTGAAGCCGCTGCATGATCTGGCCCCCATCAAGCGGGTGGTGGTCTCCACCTATCAATCAACGTCGGGCGGCGGCAAGGAAGCCATGGACGAACTGTTCAACCAGACCAGGGGCATTTTCGTCAACGAGCCTGTCCTCAAGCACCAGAAGATATTCACCAAGCAGATCGCCTTTAACTGCATTCCCCACATCGACGTCTTCATGGAGGACGGCGCCACCAAGGAAGAATGGAAGATGGCGGTGGAAACCAGAAAGATCATGGGCGCAGATATCCAGGTCTTCGCCACCTGCGTGCGGGTGCCGGTGTTCATCGGCCACGCCGAAGCGGTCAATGTCGAGTTCACTCGTCCCGTTTCCGAGAAGGAGGCCCGCGCCGCCCTGAAGAAAGCGCCGGGGGTCACCGTCGTCGATCACCGCGCCGATGAAGGCTACGTCACCCCCGCCGAATGTTCGGGCGAGGACGCGGTCTACGTCAGCCGCATCCGCAAAGACCCGACGGTGAAGAACGGTCTGGCTTTCTGGTGCGTTTCCGACAACCTGCGCAAGGGCGCCGCTCTCAACGCCGTCCAGATCGCCGAGGAACTGGTTAAATCGTTTTTATAGGTGAATCGCCCGTCCGCCCGCCGCCATCGCCGCTTCTTTAAGCGCCTCGGACAGGCCGGGATGGGCGTGGCAAGTGCGGGCGATGTCCTCGGCCGAGCCGCCGAACTCCATCACCGCCACCGCTTCCTGGATGATGTCGCCGGCCGCCGGGCCGACGATGTGAACGCCGAGCACGGCGTCGGTCTTGGCGTCGGCCAGCACCTTGACGAAGCCTTCGGCGTCGGCGTTGGCCCGCGCCCGCGAGTTGGCGGAGAACGGGAACTTGCCGACGTTGTAAGCGATGCCGTCTTTCTTCAGGCTTTCCTCGGTCTTGCCGACGGAGGCCGCTTCCGGCCAGGTGTAAACGACGCCGGGAATGGCCGCATAGTTTACATGGCCTGATTGTCCGGCCAGATTTTCGGCTGCCGCCACCCCCTCCTCCTCCGCCTTATGGGCCAGCATCATGCCGCCGATAACGTCGCCGACGGCGAAGACGCCGGGAACGGAGGTTTGATATTTTCCATCCACCTTGATAAAGCCGCGCTGATCCATCACGACGCCCGCCGCTTCCAGGCCCAGCCCCGCCGTATAGGGGCGGCGACCGATAGCGACCAGCACGATATCGGCGGTGATGGTCTCGGCCTCGCCGCCGGCCACAGGCTCGACGGTGAGGACGACCCCGGACTTGGCGGTCCTGGCGCCGGTCACTTTGCTGGACAGCTTGAAGGCCATGCCCTGTTTCTTGAGGGAGCGCTCCATCTGCCTGACCACGTCGCCGTCCATGCCGGGAAGTATCCGGTCGAGGAACTCGACCACGGTCACTTTCGTTCCCAGCCGGCGCCACACCGAACCTAATTCCAGACCGATAACGCCGGCGCCGATCACCGCCATCGTTTTGGGAACTTTAGTAAGAGACAAAGCGCCGGTGGAGCTGACGATGGTTTTCTCATCCACCTCGACGCCGGGCAACGGCGCCGAACAGGAGCCGGTGGCGATCAGGATGTTCTTTGTTTTCAGGACTTGGGGAGATTTGCCGCCGCTCACCGTAACTTCGTTCGGGCCGGTGACGGCCCCGGCGCCGATGATGTAGGCCACCTTGTTCTTTTTGAACAGAAACTCGATGCCTTTGGTCAGATCGCCGACCACCGCGTCCTTGCGCTTCATCATGGCGGCCACGTCCATCTCCACCTTGGAGGCCGTGATGCCGTGAGCGGCGAATTCCTCGTGCGCCGTCGCATAGTGGTGAGATGATTGCAGCAGGGCCTTGGACGGAATGCAGCCGACATTGAGGCAAGTGCCGCCCGGCGTTCCCCGCTTGTCCACGCAGGCAACGCTCATGCCCAACTGGGCGGCGCGGATGGCGGCGACGTACCCCCCCGGCCCGCCGCCGATAACGATGAGATCGTATGAATCGCTCATGACGTTACGGAGGGTAAGCCATATTCGCTAAATCTCAAATACTTTGTAATTTAATCCGCAGATTGCGCCGATTTGCGCTGATTAGAAAATACCACCCGTCTGAACGAACTTTTCTGACCGCTGCTCGTCTCTTGAATCTGCGTCAATCTGCGTAATCTGTGGATTATCAACATTGCCGTAATTTAATCCGCAGATTGCGCCGATTTGCGCAGATTAGAAAACACCACCCGTTTGAACTCAAGACTCTGCCGACCGAAATTCAACAGCAGCCCGCGTTCCAGTCGCGTCGCCTTGAGATAGTTTAATAGCTGCGCCTGCTCAATGCCGGTGATGGCTTGCAGCGCCTTTAGTTCGACGATTATACTTTCATAACAAACAAAATCAGCCCGGTACGAGCAGGTCAGCAACCTGCCCTTGTAATGCACCGGCAACTCCACTTCACGCACAGACGGAATTTCTCGGGCCGCAAACTCAATCGCCAACGCTTCCTGATAAACCGCCTCCAGGAATCCCGGACCCAGTCGTCGATGAACCTCCATCGCCGCGCCAATAATGGCGTGCGTTTGCTCGTCTCTTGAATCTGCGTGGTCAATATCCCGCCTCGTCGCCGTAATTTAATCCGCAGATTGCGCCGATTTACGCAGATTAGAAAACACTGCCCGTTTGAACTCAAGACTCTGAACTTCTCAGGCCGCTGCTCGTCTCTTAAATCTGCGTCAATCTGCGTAATCTGTTGTCTAATTCCGGTTCTGCCGTCAAGCTCTTCCGAACCTTTCTTTTGTCCTTCACCGGGAACACGGTTGTCTCCGAAGTCTTCACCGACGGG
>Ga0156220_151_pt1 | contig 42843 bp, 47 predicted proteins | sample RifCSPlowO2_12_FD_107868 | JGI IMG/M metagenome (GOLD analysis project Ga0156220, IMG submission 107868) | Rhodospirillales bacterium RIFCSPLOWO2_12_FULL_58_28 | reverse complement strand
CAACATCCGCGCCGCAGGCAAGGACGACGCGGTAACGCTGACGCCGCCCCGGCGCATGAGCCTGGAACAGGCCATCGCTTACATCAAGGATGATGAACGGGTCGAAGTAACCCCCAAAAATATCCGCTTGCGCAAGGCCATGCTTTCTCCCCACGACCGCAAACGGGAATCGAGGAAAGCGGAGAATGAATAGGGTTCCGGAGCGGTTTGCGCCCTAATTTCTTTTAAGCCCGGACAGCAGTGCAGGATTATCCCATTTGGGCTGGCGGTCCTCGACCATGACGCTATGAGCGACGATGCCTTTATCAACGGAGGTTTCGGGGGCAGTGGTTACCGTAATCCGGGTCCAGCGCGCCACGATCTCGTTGTTGACGTCATCAAGGATGGCCAGCGTCATCGCCTCCGGCGACTCCCACGGCAGATCGTTAATAGCCTTCAGATAGGCGCCGAAGGACTTGGGATCAAGGATATGCTTGTCGGGAACATAGCGTAGACTGACCGAGGAAAGGCCGATCTTGCCCTCCAGCGTGCTGATGCAATCCAGCTTGAAATCAGGGCTGGTCCGGGCTTTCAGAATTCCGCGTCTTTCCATTCTGTCCATCAGACAATCAACCCGTCACGATCACTCTCGACGATGATTTTCTCAAGCAAGACCTCGGTGAAGTTGGGAGGCGACGCCTGAAAGCCGACGCCTCCCTTTATTCCGGTCAGTTCGGCGGCGTCCTGAAAGATATTGCGGATGTCATTCTGCATTTGATCGGGTAAACGGCTGTCGGTGCGAACGATCAAGTCCATATGCTTGCCTTTATTACGCAACAATCCGTCCAGTTGAAGACGTCCGAGTTTGCTGAGGTCAACATCAATTACAAAACGGGTGCTCTCCTGTTCCTCGCCTTTCTCGTTATCGCCGCCATGACGGCGGGTCAGCAGACGAATCTGCTCAAGCCCGGCGCCGTTGAAAAAAGGAACCAATGTAATCTTCCAGTCATCGGAGGGGGAAGGCTCCTTGGACATGCGGCCGAGCGTGTTGAAATCATCCTTGAGGCGGGCCAGCAACTCAGGTCTGGCGCGTTGCAGCGCCAAAGCCGGTTCATCGCCGAACCAACTGCGCAAATTACCGCCCCGCAACGCCGTCAGGAAGAACAAGACGTTGGCCGCCAACTGTGAATCGGGGCGCGGAATTATGTTGTTTAACAAATGCCGGGCGGCGACGGGGTCGGCGTCCTGCAAGGCCGCCATCGCTTCCCTGAAGGCGGGCCAATCGCGCGACGCGAACATGCCTTCGCCGGAACCATAAGTGAATACTTGAGCCGGAGTAGCAGGCAACAGCGGCTTGCCGGTTACCTGAAGGGTCAGCGCAGAGCCTTCGGGCAGAGATGAGCGGACAGCCAGGGACAACTCTCCGGCCTCGGTCATAACCAGCGTTCGCCCGAAGGGCGATGCGCCGATGACAATGCCGTTCAAATTCTGTCCGGCGGCAAGGCCGGCAGTTCCCGCTTGCGGCAGAGACAGAAGAGGACCGTCGGGTCGGGGGAACTGTAAGGAAATGACCTTAACCGTAACCTGGGCGCCGACGGGAACAGCCGCCGGATTTCCGGGCGCCGCGCCGGGACGATGAACGGCGGCGGGAGCTGCGGATAACAATGTCGCCGGTCGGTTGGGGGCGCCCTGTTGTCCCGGCAAAGCGACTTGGGCCGTCCGGATGCCCGCCTGTTGAGGCGGCGGCGCAGTCATGGCTGCCTGCTGTGCCTGCCGTAGGTCTTGAGGTGCGCCGGGCGCTCCCTGGGGTAACAATGCTCCTTGCGGTCCCCGTGAGGCTTCCGCCGAAAAGCCGCCGGTTTGCCCCGAGGGTGGCCTCAACAGGGTGGCGGTGACCGTGCCGCCGACAATCAGGCTTGGCGGGGACGCTCTGCCCCCGGCTGTCGCGCCGCCGGCGGCGGTCGGGGCGATTTCCTTGCCGGCGGCTTGTTGAGCAACGACTTGACGCAGAGTTTTACCGTTCACGGAAATGATCTGCATCTGTATCTGGGGCATGAAGGCGCTGACCTGCAAGGACAGCGTTGCTCCCTGAGGCAAGGAAACGGCGGTCTGAACGGCAAAGGCGCCTAACGAAGTCTGCACCTGGAAAACGCTCTTGGCGTCTTGCTGTATGACGGTGCCTTCGAGTTTGGTTCCCACGGCAAGCAGGGTCAGCGGCGTCGGCGGGTTAAGCACGGTCGCCGACGGCAAAGGCGTCGAAGATGTCATTATCGGCAAAGGCAGGGGCAGCGGAACGATGGTGCTCATGACGCCTTCAGGTTTAATCTGATCTAATCATCTTTACTGCTATCTTTTCGACATCCTCGACGGCTTCGGCATTGGGCGAGCGCGTTAAAATAGACACCTGGTTGCGGATCGCGTCCGCCACCTTGTTGTCGCGGCGGATGATGCCGAGCAAAGGCGGAGAAATCTTGAGGAAACCCTCGCAGGCCTTGAGCAGAGTGTTATAGGTGCGTTCGCCCTCGCGGATGGAGTTAACCATGTTGATAACAATCTTGATTTTGGTGTCCGGACGCTCCATGTGAGTGATCTTGATAAAGGCGTAGGCGTCGGTCAGTGAAGTCGGCTCGTTGGTGGCCAACACCAGACATGAGTTGACGCCATGGGTAAGTTGGCGAACCGTCCGCTCCACGCCGGCGCCGAGATCCATGATCACCTTGTCATAACCGGCGGCCAGCAAGGCCAGATCGTCGCCGAGAATTTGCAGGCGTCCCGACGCTATATTGGCGAGGCCGCCGGAACCGGATCGTCCGGCGATAACGTCAAAGTTCCCCTCATCGTAGTGAACCACCGCCTGATTGAGGGTCAAGCGGCCGGTAACGACGCTGCCGAGGTCATGCTTGGGCATCAGGCCGAGTTGGATATCAAGGTTGGCCAGGCCCAGATCGCCGTCAAACAGCAGGACGCGGACGTTTTTGCTGGCCAGCGTGTGGGCCAGGGTAATGGAGAACCACGTCTTGCCGACGCCCCCCTTTCCGGAAGCAACGGCGAATATGTTGCGTCCCTTGGTGCGGGCGGCGAGATTGGGGGCTATCAGGGGATCCGGCGTCATTATGCGGCCTCGATCTTATAAGGGGTTTCAACTGAACTGGAAGAGTAGGGCATGATCAGACGGGCCAGTGAGACCGGATTGATCGGACTTAGCCCGTCGGAAACGTGGGGCGTGATGGAAACATTGCAAAACGTCATCCGGGCGGCGTCGGCCGCCGCCAGGACGCCGCCGAGGCGGCGCGCTATATCAAGGCGCGTCAGCAACAGTCTCCTGACGCCGATGGCGGCGAAAGAAGCCGCGATGTCGGCCATCTCAAAGGCGTCGCCTCCGGCGGCCAGGACGAGAACAGGCTCGGCGCCGGAAACTTTGATAAGTTCTCTCAAGTGGTCCATCTCGGTGTCGCTGAAGGGGTTTGTCCCCTGAGTATCGACAATAATCTGAACGGAGGAGGCGCCGTTGCTTCCCCTTAACGCCTTCACCATATCGCCGAGTTCCTTAACGGTATCGGCGGTCTTGAGGCCAAGATCGAGGATGCGGGTGAAGGCTTCAAGTTGTTCAACGCCCCCGGCGCGGCGGGTGTCGGTGGTTATCACTTCCACGGGCTGACTGGACAAGGCGGCGCGAGCGGCCAGTTTGGCGGTAGTAATGGTCTTGCCGACGCCGGGCGGCCCCACCAGCATGATCAGCTTGCCCTCATTCGGCTCGGATAAAGGCTCAAAACTGAAGCTGGAGTCCACCGCGCCGGCGAAGGCCATGGTCGGGTCTTCTTCATCCAGGTCGCCGGCGGCGTCAATAAGACGGTCAATCAGCCTGGACGGAGCGCCGTGATAGGTCAGGGCTTGGCGGATAGTGGCTATGACATCTATCTTTTCGTCTTCCGGGCGTTCGCAGACGGCGGCCTCGTCAATGGGCAATTCCTCTATAGCCGCGATCACCCGCGCCCCTTGGCCGTCAGCGCCTTTTTGGGTGGAAACGATAACGGCGTCTTCGCCCATCTCCCGGCGAACCAGTTCCATGGTTTCGGACATTGTCGGCGCGGAATAAGTTTTCAGGCGCATATCAGGTCACTTTTCCTATACGCTCCCGACGGTCTTGATGCGCGCCTTCGGATGGACCTCATTTTGCGACATAACCATGGTCATGGGCCGGAATCGCTCGACTATTGAACGCACATAGGGGCGGATGCCCGGACTGGTCAGCAAGACCGGAGATTCTCCCGCCATCGCCTGACGCTCAAAGGAGTTGCGGAGCGTCGTAATAAACTCCTGTAGACGCGACGGCGCCATTGAAAGCTGGCGGTCGTCACCCTGGCCGACCAGCGACTCGGCAAACCTCTGTTCCCAATCCGGCGACAGGGTGATCAGGGGGATAAATCCCTGCTCGTTGGTGTTCATATCACTGATCTGGCGAGCCAGACGGGCGCGGACATGCTCGGTAATCACCATCACGCTGCGGCTATGGCCGCAACCTTCGGATATGCCCTCAAGTATGGTCGGCAGATCGCGGACGGAAACCCGTTCGGCCAGAAGGTTTTGCAGGATACGCTGGATGCCGCCGATGGAAATTTGCGTCGGCACCATATCGGCGATCAATTTTTGCTGATCCTTGTCCAACTCGTCCATAAGCTTCTGAGTCTCGGCGTAGGAAAGCAGTTCCGCCATGTTGTCCTTGATTACTTCCGTAAGATGGGTAGTGATCACCGTCGCCGGATCAACCACCGTGTAGCCACGGAACAGGGCTTCTTCGCGATTGGGTTCATCAATCCACACGGCGGGCAGTCCGAATGTAGGCTCGGTGGTTTTCTCGCCGGGAATGGTGATGTCCTCGCCGCGAGGGTCCATGACAAGCATCATGTTGGGACGCAGGTCGCCGCGTCCGGCGTCAATCTCCTTGACGCGGATGATGTAAGTGTTGGGTTGAAGCTGCATGTTGTCCTGAATGCGCACCGAGGGCATGATAAAGCCGACGTCGGCGGCCATCTGACGACGCAGGGCCTTGATCTGGTCGGTGAGTCTTTGCCCCTCGCGGGGATTGTTGATCAGGTTTAACAGCCCGTACCCCAGTTCCAGACGCAGATAGTCGATGCGCAAGGCGGAGGCGATAGGCTCTTCTTCCATCGGCGACACGCCGGCCTCATCTTCTTCGGTGCGCGCGCGCGCCTCCTCGATTACCGTATCCTGCCTGCGGTTGAGGAAGAAGGCGTATCCCCCCAACATTGACGCTATGGCCGTGAAAGGAAGCAAAGGCATGCCCGGCAGCACCCCCAGGGCAAGCAGCAGAAAGGAACTCATCGCCAAAGACTTCGGCGAGTTGCCGAGCTGTTTGAACAGGGCCGCTTCGGTTGCTCCGGTAAGTCCCGCCTTGGTGACTACCAAACCGGCGGATGTGGAAACGATCAAGGCCGGAATCTGCGTGACCAGACCATCGCCGATGGTCAGTCTGGTATAAATGTCGGCTGCCGCAGAGAAGGTAAGGCCCTTCTGGGCGACGCCGATGATTATGCCGCCGATAATGTTGATGAAGACGATCAAAAGGCCGGCGACGGCATCGCCGCGAACGAACTTGGACGCGCCGTCCATGGCTCCGAAGAAGGTGCTTTCATCCTCCAGTTCTTTGCGGCGCAGCTTGGCTTCCGCTTCATCAATCAATCCGGTCGATAAATCGGCGTCTATAGCCATTTGTTTGCCCGGCATGGCGTCCAGGGTAAAGCGCGCCGCTACCTCGGCGATGCGCCCTGAACCCTTTGTGATAATGATAAAGTTGACGATAACCAGAATGGAAAAGACGATAATGCCGATGACGAAGTTGCCGCCCATTATGAAGCCGGAAAAGGCCTCAATAACCCTGCCGGCGGCGTGCGTGCCTTGATGGCCTTCAGCCAGAATAAGCCGGGTCGACGCCAGATTCAGCGACAGCCGCAACATCGTGGCGAGCAATAATACGATCGGAAAAGCGTTGAATTCCAACGGCTTGGCGATGAACAGCGCCGTCATCAGGATAAGCACGGAGATCATGATTGAAATGGCCAGGCCGATATCCATCAACCAGGACGGCAAGGGCAGGATCAACACCATAAGAATGATGACGACGCCGGCCGCCATGGCGATGTCGGGCCGCGTCAACAGCACAGACATGTAATGGCGGAAGTCTACGTCTGCCGGTCCCGCCGCTGCGGCTTTAGATGAAACTACGGCCATGAACGCCATTACCTTTTAGTGATTAATTATTTAAACCGCCGCCTGCTCGGCATCGCCGGGCGCAGGCACGTTAAACCCTTGCTCGTTATATAGTTTCAGCTTGTTCCTTAGAGTGCGTATGGAAATACCTAAAATATTGGCGGCGTGAGTGCGGTTGCCGACGCAGTAACTCAACGTATCAATAATAAGCCCCCGTTCGACCTCAAAGACGGTCTGTCCGACCAGCCCGCCCCGTTCGCCGTCTACGCCGCCGGCGGGCGCCGTCCGGCCCTGCGTAGCCGCGAACGGCGAAGGTCCGGCGATGTGGATATTATCGGCGTCAATCATTTCGCCGCCGGCAAACAGCACGGCGCGATGAAGGGTGTTTTCAAGCTCGCGCACATTGCCGGGCCAGGAGTGGTTCAACAGCTTTTGCTTGGCCTTGGGCGAAAGGGGCAGCGCCCGCACATCATTGGCCTCGGCATATTTGGCGATAAAGTGAGCGGCCAGCGCTTCAATATCCTTGGGGCGTTCGCGAAGCGGGGGAATTACCAGGTTGACGACGTTGAGGCGAAAGAAAAGGTCTTCGCGGAAGTTCCCTTTGGCCACCTCGTCTTCCATGTTGCGGTTGGAGGTGGCGATGATCCGCACGTTCACCTTAACCGGTTTTGAACCGCCGACTCTATCGACCTCGCGCTCCTGGATGACGCGCAGCATCTTGGCTTGGAGACGAATGTCCATCTCGCTGATTTCGTCCAGCAGCAACGTGCCTCCGTCAGCTTCCTCGAATCTGCCGATGCGCCGCGCCACGGCCCCCGTAAAAGCTCCCTTTTCATGACCGAATAATTCTGATTCCAGAAGATTTTCCGGGATAGCGGCGCAGTTGACGGCGATAAAGCGACCGCCGGAGCGGCGGCTTTTATCGTGCAGGTAGCGGGCCAGCAGCTCCTTGCCGGTGCCGGATTCTCCCGTCACCAGGATGCCGGCGTCGCTGGAAGCCACCTTGTCGGCCAGCGCTAGTAAGTTGATCATGCTCTCGTCAGTGAGGATGATGGGGTGGCTTTCCTCGGAAACGGCGGCCAGCACGGCGGCGATGAGATCGGCGTTGGGCGGCAGGGGGATATATTCCCTGGCCCCGGCTTTGATGGCGCGAACCGCAGCTTGCGTATCGGCGCCGATGCCGCAGGCAACCACCGGCGTGTTGATGCGTTCCGACTTCAGACTCTGAACCAGAAGGCCGACATCCCATTTGACATCGATCATTACCAAATCGGCGCCTTGACCCGACCTGAGAACAGCGAGGCCTTTTTCTACATCATCCGCCTGAAGCACATCGGCGCCATGGGAAATGGCGATCTGGCCGGCATTTCCAAGCTGTCCTTCAAGGGTTCCGATAATAAGCAACCGCATATTCAAATTCTCTCAAGTTTAATCAAAATATCGTACGCGCTTCGCCGGCGGCAGGACGCTGTTCAAAAGCATTTCCAGTCTGCGGGGGTTTTCCTGCCTGCCTATTGACGCCGCTCCCATCAGATAGACATTGTTGACCAGGGTCTCTTCGGCGGAATTCCGCTCAAGCTTTGACGCCAAAGGCAAAAAAACTATGTTGGCGAGTACCGCTCCGTAAAAGGTGGTGAGCAGAGCCACCGCCATGCTGGGTCCGATGGTGGACGGATCGTCCAGATGCCCCAGCATCTGCACTAAACCGACAAGGGTGCCGATCAGGCCCATCGCCGGAGCAAACTCAGCCGCCTTGCGAAGGACGCTGGTGCTTTTGATGTGACGCATGATGGTAGCCTGTATATCGCGGCACAGGATGGCTTCCACCTCTTCGCCCGGCGTGCCGTCAACGACCATAGAGATTCCTTTATGCATGAACGCATCGGCGCTTATGGATTCAAGCACGTTTTGAAGTGAAAGAACGCCTTGCTTGCGGGCCATCTCGGCGACGCGCAAAATCTGGATCGCGGCCTCGGAGGCATCGCGTCTGCCGTAGAAAACCGTCTTCATTATGACTTTGAAAGTGTGCCCGATTTCAGCGAACGAGAAGCATACGGTGGTAACCGCCAAGGTGCCGCCGAAAACAATCAGGATCGAGGGTATATCAATGAAAGATTTTGCATCGCCGCCCATGACAATCGCCGACATGATCAGCGCGAAGCCGCAAAAGAGGCCGATAACAGTCGCCATGTCCATGGAGAACTTGACCCTTCCCGCCTGAATGCCGGAATCGATATTTGTCTCACTATTCGTCATGGCGTCTGCTTTCTTGCGGCATTATTGCTATCTGTCGGTTTTGATAATTTCCGTCATCGTCACGCCGAGACGGTCGTCAACGACCACGACTTCGCCGCGAGCCACCAGACGGTTGTTTACATAAATATCAATGGCTTCGCCTACCTTGCGGTCCAATTCAACCACGGCGCCCCGGCCCAGTTTCAAAAGCTGGCTCACCTGCATGGAGGATTTTCCAAGCACGGCGGAAACCTGCACCGGGATGTCGTAGATCGCTTCCAGATTCTGGGGGGTGATGTCGCCGCCGAAATCGGGAGGAGCGGATTGCCCTGTTCCGGAGGCAGCGGACGACGGACCCGTATCGCTTTCCAATTCGGAAAGCTGGAGATTCGTTGTCCTTGCTCCTTTATCCGCGTTATTCTCCGCCATAGCCGACTCCCAAGATTAAATGTTAATCGCCTCAGTTGAAATTGCGCTCAATAATCGCGTCGATTTCCTGCCACAGGACCTCCATATTGCGCTCGGCGCCGCCGCTGCCCCAATCGATTTTGCAATCGCTGATCGGCAGGGCGGAATCCGGTTGCAGGATCAGCTTGCCTTTGAAATTACCGCTCTTGACCAGCGCTTCGACATGTTCAAGTATTTGATCGTGCAGTTTATCGTTGACCCGAACGGTGACCTGCGGCTCATCAATTACTTTTTTAAGGATCATTTCAATCATTCTCTCAATCTCGCCCAAGGCGTTGCGCTCGCCGAGTGCCGGAAGCGCCTTACGCGCTACGGCAAGGGCCGCCGCCATGGCGTTTCGCGCTTCAACAACATTGGCTTTTTCCTGAATGCCGTAGATATCCGACAGATTCTTCATTATCGTCTTCAGTGTTTCAGAGGTCTGTTGTTGAACAGCGCTTGATGCCTCGCGAATGCCTTCTTCCTTGCCGTCGTCAAACCCCGCATCGTATGAAATTTCCAGATTATATCCCTTAAAAACAGGCTCGATTACCTCAGGCTCGACATCCTCAACGACATCTTCAGTTTTCTCAATAAGCGGCGTTTCTTCTTTAAAGTCGACATCAAAGAGGAACTTTCTTACGACCGTCATGCTCAATATATCCGATCATGCAAATCAATTTATTTGTCAGCCCGTCTTAATGGCCTGATTCGGTCGGTCAGTACACCAGTTCGTCTTCCTCGCCGCCGCTGGCGATGACGATCTCTCCGGCGTCGGCCAGCGCCTTGGCGGCTTGAACGATGCCCGCCTGGGCCTCATCCACGTCCTTGAGGCGAACAGCGCCCATCGCCTCCATGTCTTCCTTCATCATCTTGCCGGCGCGCTCCGACATGTTCTTGAAGAACAGGCTCTTGACGTCTTCTGACCCTCCCTTCAAGGCCAGCGCCAACTGACCTTTGTCCACTTGACGAAGCACGGCCTGGACGCCGGCCATGTCCAGTCTGGCCAGATCGTCGAAGGTAAACATCAGTGATTTGATCTTTTCCGCTGATTCCCGGTTGCGTTCTTCCAGCGCCGTCATGAAACGGTTTTCGGTGTTGCGGTCCAGGCTGTTGAAAATTTCCGCCATCATCTCGTGAGAATCGCGTCTGGCCGAGCGCGCCAGGGTGCTCATGAACTCGGAGCGCAGCGTTTGCTCGACGTTGTCCAGAACCTCTTTTTGCACGGCCTCCATGCGCAGCATGCGCATGATTACTTCCATCGAGAAGCTTTCCGGCAGCAGGGCCAGCACCTTTGAGGCGTGATCCGATTTGATCTTGGAAAGAACCACCGCCACCGTCTGCGGGTACTCGTTCTTGAAATAGTTGGCCAGCACCGTCTCGTTGACGTTCTCAAGCTTGTCCCACATGGTGCGGCCGGCGGGACCACGGATTTCTTCCATGATCTGGTTGACGCGCTCCTGGGGCAGAGAAGCGTACAGCAGCCGTTCGGTGCTGTCGAAGGAGCCGGTCAGGGAACTGCCGCCGCCGGAAAGCTGATCGGCGAATTCGACGAATAAACGCTCAACGACAGTGGCGCTGATGTTGCCCAGTGTCGCCATGGTTTGGGACATGTCCCGGATTTCTTCGTCGTCCATCTTCTCGAACAGGGTGGCGGAGTGCTCCTGACCCAGCGCCAGCATGAAGACGGCCGCCTTTTGGGGACCGGATAGCGAGCGTGCGTCGTCTTTAACTCTGGCCATAATTCAATTCTATCCTAGCTTTCCTGATACATCCAGGAGCGTATGATGGACAATGCCTCGTCAGGGTGCTTGCCGATGATTTCGCCGACTTTCTTCACCGAGGAGGCCTTAACCCGGCCTTCGACGCGGTCGATATCAATCAGTTCCTCGAAATGCTCTTCCTCGACCGGCGCTATGCTCTTGGGCATCGGGGCGCCCAGGGCCGGCGCGGAGGTGTCGGCAAGCAGCCGCCCGTCGGGAGTGACGGCGATTCCTGTCGGGATGGACTCGAAGGCGCGGCTGACCAGCGGACGCACCACCAGCAGGATAACCAGGATGGCGACGATGCCCAACACCAGGAATTCGGCGATGCGCAGCATATCGTTCTTGTCGAGGCCGAAGAACAACTCCAGGGGTTTTTCTTCCGCCATGCCGAGGTCGGCGAACTCCATGTTGATCACATCAACGGAATCCCCCCTGTCGGCATTGAAGCCGATGGCGCTTCGAACCAGGGTGGCCAGAAGCTCCATATCGGCGGCGGGACGCGCCGCGTAAATTTGTTTACCTGTTTCCTGGTCGTTCGTGCGAACGCCGTCCACCAGCACGGCTACCGAAAGGCGTTTGATGATGCCGGATTCGCGCACATGGTTAATGATCTTCTTGGAAATTTCAAAGTTGATCGTTTCCTCGGTGCGGTTTTGCGCCGTTTTGGCGGAGGCGCCGCCGGCCCCGCCTGCGGCGATATTCGGGTCGGGAAGGTTATTGGCGACGCCTACCTGCTGAGAGGAGTCGGCCTCATTGGAATTGGCTGATTCTTCGATACTCTGCGTCGAGCGCACCACCTGACCGTCGGGAATGAACTGTTCTTCGGTTGTATCGATGCGGTCGAAGTCCATCTCGCTGGTCACCTCGGCGCGCGCCCGACCGAAGCCCACTGTCTTTTCGAGCAATCCCTCAATGGTGCGGGCCAGACGATTTTCAAATCCCCGCTTGCGTTCCTCGGCCTTGGCGTCGAGTGAGCCGGCGGTTCCGCCGCCGTCGAATCCGGGAGCCAGCAAAGCGCCCTTGTTGTCGATAATGGAAATGAGGTTGGGCGCCAGTCCCGGAACCGCCGCCGCCACCAGATGTTGAACGGCTAAAACCTGTTCGTTGCTCAAACGGCCCGCCCCTCCCATCTTGATGATGATTGAGGCGCTGGGCGGCTGTTGTTGACGGGAGAACAGCTCACGCTTGGGCAGCACCAGATGAACCCGGGCCGATCTCACCATATCAAGGGAGCCGATGGTTCGGGCCAGTTCGCCTTCCATGGCGCGCACCAGATTGATATTCTGGACGAAATTGGTTGTGCCTAACGTGCTGGCGGTGTCGAAAATTTCATAACCGATGGCGCCGGCGCTGGGCAGCCCTTGGCCGGCCATATCCATGCGGAGCTTTGCAACCTTGTCTCCGGGGACGAATATCTGGGCGCCGTTGCCCTTTAATTCATAAGGGATGTTCTGGCTGTCAAGCTGGGATATGATGCGGGATGAATCGCCTTGCGCCAGATCGCCGTATAACAGCGACATTTGCGGCGTCCCGAACCGGGTGATGAGATAGATGAAAAAGAAGACCAGCCCGAAGACCATGGCTCCCATTACGGCCAGGCGCATAGGACCGAGATTGCGAAGGGCCTGCACTAAAGTTTCCACTAATCGTCCCCTTATCCGGCGTTAGAAAAACTGCCCCCGTCCACCATGCGACGGGGAATTTCCTGCTTGATTTTCATAATATAGTGCATGGAACGTGAAAAAGACGTTAACAACCCGGCAAAATTTGCCTAGTAATTTTCATAATAATTTCGATACCACCGGACGAAACGGGGAATGCCTTCCTCGATGGTGGTTTTGGGCATGTAGCCGAAGTCGCGCCGGGCGTCGGCGATGTCGGAGTAAGTCTCCTTGACGTCGCCGGGCTGCATGGGCTTGAACGCGATCCCGGCCTTTTTCCCTAGTTCTCTTTCGATCAAGGCGATGAAATCCATGAGGTTTTCCGAGCGGCTGTTGCCGATATTATAAAGACGGCACGGCGGCCCATCTCCTTTTTTGCCGATGGAAGGCGGGTGGTCGAGGCAGCGCAGCACGCCGTCAACGATATCGTCGATATAAGTAAAGTCCCGCTTCATATCGCCGTTATTGAAGACGGGGATCGGCTCGCCGGCCAGTATCTTGCGCACAAATATAAAGGCCGCCATATCGGGCCGCCCCCAAGGGCCATATACCGTAAAGAAGCGCAGCCCCGTCTGCGGCAGTTCAAAAAGATGAGCATAGGCATGGCTCATCACTTCCATTGCCTTTTTGGTGGCGCCGTAAAGGGACAACGGGGAGTCGGTGCGGTCATCCACCGCGAACGGCATTTTTTCGTTAGACCCGTAGACCGATGATGACGAGGCGTAAACCATGTGATGAAAAGGTTTCAGCCGACGGCAGGCTTCGAGAAGCACCAGATGTCCCTCGATGTTGGCGCGGGTGTAGGCGTAGGGGTCGATCAGGGAATAGCGCACCCCCGCCTGGGCCGCCAGATGAACGATTCGGTCGATATCCCCGTGGTTTTTGATCAGACTATCCACATCGGCGCGCTCGGCGATATCCAGACGCTCGAAGGAGAACCCGTCCTCATCCTTGAGGACGGCGAGGCGCGCCTTTTTCAGGGAAACATCATAGTAGTCATTCAGGTTATCAACGCCGACCACCCGCTCGCCCCGCTTAACAAGCGCTTGGCAAACGTGAAAACCGATGAAGCCGGCGGCGCCGGTAACCAGGACCGTCATGTTTATGTCCGTCGCAAAAAGATATTGCCATCCATATAACCGTCGGCGGCGCAAAAATCACGCCCTAAGACGACAATCGGCGGCATTATATCGGGTTAACTTCAAAACCTTGACACTATCGCGGCAACATTGGCTATAAGGTAATTATGCCGCTGCAAAAAAACTTCACATATTGGCGTCAGCGTATCGAAGAAACGCCGGATGCCGACAAGTTGGACGGCACCGTGCGGGACGCGGTCATGGTATTGCTGGAATCTCTCCAGGCAAACCCGGAGACCTATTCCGAGCTTTCCAAGCAGGTCATCGAATTCATCTCTAAAAAGCAGGACTTTACAGAAAGAAAACAGCGGGCGCTGAAGGTGATTGAGCCTCTTACCCAGATCAGTCGGGCGGCGGCTCTCGAAACAGCCGCCAGGGCGCTCACCCAGTCCGCCAAACCCGCTTTGGCGGTCGTCCCCGCTGAAAATGAGGCGGAAGACGCGCCCAAGCTCAACGCAAGCTTTGAGGCGGCATTCACCGAAAGCTTGTGCGCTTTTCTCCGCGAGAAGCTCACGCCCTGGCAAATCACTACGGAACATTCGACGCCGTTGCCGTTTATCCTGGCGCCGGGATTCGCCGATGTTTTTGAAAAGGCCATCCGCGCCTACATCATACCCGCCGTGCTCGATAATCGCCGCATCAGGATTATGGCTCAGAGCATGAACATGGAAGAAGCTGACGAAAACGCCTTCATGGCCGAATTTGAAAAGCCGCTGAAGGAAAACGTCGTCCGCTACGTCTGGGAAAACCGCTGGGATAACATCAAGAATACCATAAGCGCCATAAACAAGGCCGAAGAGGCAAGAAAGAGGGACAAACATAAAAAAAAGTCCCTGCTTAATGTGTTCAAACGCGATAAGAAAAAGACTTACCTGACCACCGCGATCAAACTTAACGAAGAACTTGAAAAGGAAGCCTCGCAGGTCTGGGACATCATCAAGACCGGCGCCGTAGAGAACAATTTCGACCCGCCGGATATTACCGACATCATGGTCTATAAAGCTCTGCCTGAATACGACCCTGAAAAAATCCGCAACGGCATGAATGGAATCAGGCAGATGCTGCGCCAAGAGATTACCGAGGGCGAGGGGCGTGACGGATCGGGGCGCAAGTTCATGTGTGACCTGATCAATAAAATGCCGCCCCATTGCGGGGAACTTCTCTCCCTTTGGGCCTATTTCGCCTGTCCGCAGGATTTCTCGACTAAAGTCCAGAAATCGTTCGTCGCCTCTCAAGGCACCACCGCCGACTCCCGCAGACGCCGTCTGCCCGTTTTTTTCCGCTGGGTTTCCACCGATGCCGGCGGATTATCCTGACCAACGGCCATGCTGAAGAAATTTGTCTCCAAGGCCATAATGTCGCTGGTCACGGGGAAAAGCGCCGCTCCCAAAAACCAGAATGAATTACTGTGTCCGGACGAGAGAGTTGCGAAGCCGGTCGAGCCGGATCGTCTGTTTGATGCTTTAACCAGACTGGAGAAGGCCCTTGACGAAGGAACCTTGAATGCGGCGCCTGCGGCTCAGGGGCGACCAGCGCCGCCCGGCGGCGGCAGCAGCCCGAAAATAACGGACACCCGCCGGGCATTGATCCGTCAGGCCCTGGCGACTCAGCGCGACAAGGCAAAAGTCCTCGGCGACCTCAGCCCCGATGACAGGCTCAGGCTCCATCTGATGGCGAAAAAACTCATAATGCCCGGCAAGAAGTAGGGCAGGCGTTGCGCCGTATGAAGCGCCGTATTAATGTAAACGACGTAAGTTTATGGCGGTTCCGATCAGGGACGCGCTTGGCTTGAGGTGATTTTAGTGAATCGTCCGCTGTTGCTCGCCGTTATCGGCGCCGGCGTCGTCGCCGTCGCCATCGGATTGAACTTCCCCCTGTGGCGGAACGGCGGCGACGATATGCAAAATGCCCGACCGCCCGCAAAACAGAAGGCGGCTCCCGCGACAAAGCCTGAACAACCCGCAAAAGCCGCTCCTGTCGTTCCGCCGAGTTTTGACATTGCCCGCATCAACCCCAAGGGAGATACCGTCATTGCCGGAAGGGCTATGCCCGGCAGCGTCGTCGCCATCCTGGACGACGGCAAGGAAATCGGAGTTGTTACTGCCGATGAGAGCGGCGAATGGGTGTTTATTCCCGCCAAGCCGCTGGAGCCGGGCAGCCACCAACTAAGCCTGGAAATGCGTTTTGGGGGGGCGGCGCCGCTGGCCTCTGCGGATATGGTCGTGCTGGTGGCGCCGGAGAAGAACAAGGATATTGCCGGTCGTGAAACGGCGGAGCCGTCCCAGGCCTTGGCGGTGAAGGTCGCCAAGGACGGTCAGGGCGCCGGCGTCGTGTTGCAGAAACCGACGCCTTCGGCAAAAGAAAATATCTTCTCCATTTCCATCGACTCCATCGACTATGGCGACTCCGGCAAACTGTTTATCAGCGGTCGTGCGGCGGCCGGCGGATTACTGCAAATTTACCTGAACAACGGCCTTATCGGCCGCGTCCGGGCCGGCGGCGACGGCGGCTGGCGCATGAGTCCCCAATCAGTGATCGCGCCCGGCGACTACTCCCTTAGGGCCGATCAGGTGGATGCCGCCGGCAAGGTGCTGGCGCGGATTGAAATTCCTTTCACCCGCGCCGAATCGCCGAAGGAAAAAAATGCCGCTACCGTTATTGTCCAGCCCGGCAACAGTTTGTGGCGCATCGCCCGCAATACCTATGGTCAAGGAACGCAGTTTACCGTCATATATGAGGCCAATGCAGAGCAGATCAAAAACCCGGACCTGATTTATCCGGGACAAATTTTTACCTTGCCGTCAAAACAAGGAAACAAAGATTGAAAACCATCCTGGTTCCCGTCAACCGCGCCGGTCTGCCGTTTATCGCTTTGTTCGCGGCGGTCTCTGTGGCGTTGGCCCTTGTCGCCCGGCCCCTGGGCTGGGTCGGCGTTGTTTTGACCCTGTGGTGCGTCTATTTCTTTCGCGATCCGCAGCGGGTGACGCCGACCCGTCAAGGGCTGATCGTCAGCCCCGCCGACGGCGTTGTTCAGTTTATCGACCGGGCGCCGCCGCCGCCGGAACTGGATATGGGCGACGAAGCGAGGCTGCGGGTTTGTATCTTTATGAATGTCTTTAACGTTCATGTGAATCGGGCGCCGTGCGACGGCGTCATCACCAAGCTGGTCTATACGCCGGGCAAGTTTTTCAACGCCTCGCTGGATAAGGCCAGCAAGTTCAACGAACGCCAGGGCGTACGCATGAAAACGGCGGAAGGTCACGACATCGCCTTCGTCCAGATTGCCGGACTGGTCGCCAGGCGCATCCTGTGCCTGCTCAGTGAAAATCAGACGGTGCGCGCCGGTGAGCGTTTCGGTCTTATCCGTTTCGGCAGCAGGGTCGATGTCTACCTGCCCGAGGGCGTGTCGCCGCTGGTCGCCGTCGGACAACTTACGACGGCCGGAGAGACCGTCATCGCCGACATCAACGCCAAGGAACCGCCGCGCGTCGGGGAGGTGCGTTAGAAACATGGCAAGACGCCCTCGCCGCCCTCGCCTGAAGGGGCTTCCCTTCAACAGGATGATCCCCAACATCCTCACTCTTATGGCCATGTGCTCCGGCCTGACGGCGATCCGCTTCGCCATTCAGGACAGATGGGAACATGCGGTGCTGGCTATCGTCGTCGCCGCCATTCTGGACGCCCTGGACGGTCGCGTCGCGCGCATCCTCAAGGGCACCAGCAAGTTCGGCGCCGAGTTGGACTCGCTGGCCGATTTTGTCAGCTTCGGGGTGGCGCCGGCGATAATCCTGTATCTATGGACGATGAAAGACGCCGGCAGGGCGGGATGGTTGCTGGTGATGTTGTTTTGCGTGTGTTGCGTGCTCAGGCTGGCGCGTTTCAATACCAATATAGATGAGCCGGGCGCCCCGCCCTGGTCCTATAATTTCTTTACCGGAGTTCCGACGCCGGCGGGCGCCGGACTGGTGCTTTTGCCGTTGATCTTTTCCCTTCAGTTAGGCGATGGCTTTTTCCGGCAGCCGTGGGTGACATCGATCTTTCTGGTAACGGTGGCGGGACTGCTGGTCAGCCGCATTCCCACTTTCGCCTTCAAGAAGTTCAAGGTTCCCATCCCTTGGGTGTTGCCGATGATGCTGATCGTCGGTCTGGTTGTCGCTTCGCTGGCCAGCGCCCCGTGGGCGACTCTGTCGATCAGTTTGTCCGTCTACCTTGTAACTATTCCGTTCTCCGTTCGCGCCTATGCTTCCCTGCAGCGTCAGGCGGAAGACATCCAGGGCGCCGCCGTTAATCCTGCCGACGGTGATAAAAGTAAAGAAAATCTATCCAAATAGCTGGGGGGCTATCCGGGTGTCGCGCAAAGTGGGGATTTATCCGCAGGAAGAATGCGCCGGCGACGCCGACTTGCGTAGCGCGCCCGCTTACGCGGCAATCGATCTTGGAACCGGCAATTGCCGCATGTTGATGGCTTCCTCCGTTAATGGAGAGCTTTGCGTTTTTGGTTCATTCTCGCGCATCATCCGCCTGGGCGAGGGATTATCGACCGGCTCCCGCCTCGGCGACGCCGCCATTGAACGCGCTATCGACGCCCTTAAGGTTTGTTCCGCAAAAATACATAAAGGAAAAGTGCGTCGAATCCGCGCCGTCGCCACCGAGGCTTGCCGTCGCGCCGCCAACAATCGGGAGTTCGCGGAAAAGGTTAAGGCGGAAGCCGGGATCGTTCTGGAGACGATATCGGCCAAGGAAGAATCTGAATTGACGCTTGCCGGTTGCGCAATATTGTTGAGCGCCGATACTCCCTACGGGCTGATCGTTGATATCGGCGGCGGCAGCACCGAATTGATGTGGATCGAGTTGACCCAAGGCCGACCGCCGCGATTGCTTGATATGATATCGATTCCATTAGGCGTGGTTGCTCTGGCCGAACGTTTCGGCTGCGATGCGATATCAAGCCGTTCTTACGCCGAGATGATGAAGCTGATCGATACCGGCCTGTCGGATTTCGACGCCAGGAACTCGATTTACGGCGAGATCGCCGGCGGCAAGGTTCAGATGCTGGGAACGTCCGGCACCGTGACTATGCTCGGCGGCCTGTATCTGGATCTGCCGCACTACAGCCGCTCCATGGTTGATGGTCTGGACATGGACGTTGAGCCTGTCCTGGCTATCGCTTCCCGCCTCGCCGCCATGAACCGCGCCGAGCGCGCCGTCATTCCATGTATCGGTCGCCAGCGCGCCGAACTGGCGGTGGGGGGGTGCGCCTTTCTCGAAGCCATTCTGCGGCGCTGGCCGGTGAAGCGGCTGCGCGCCGCTGATCGCGGCATCCGCGAGGGGTTGCTGCTTGGGATGATGGCCGAGGACGGCGAGCTTTCTTCCGGCGCCGGACGATGACCGCCGGTCGGGGCAAGGGTTCAAAGGGCGGCGTACGTCTAAGCGGTCGGGGCGTCGCCACCCGTGTAAAAACGGCCAAGAAACGCAAGACCTCTTCAACGCTTTGGCTCAAGCGCCAACTCAACGATCCCTACGTTGCCGAAGCCGCCCGGCGGGGCTATCGCTCCCGCGCCGCCTTCAAGCTGATTGAACTGGATGACCGTTTCCATTTTCTCAAGCCGCGCTCAAGAGTCGTGGACCTGGGCGCGGCGCCGGGAGGATGGACCCAGGTCGCCGTCGAACGGGTGAAGGCGGATAAGGGCGAAGCCTTGGTGGCGGCGTTGGATATTTGTGAAATGGAGCCGGTAAGCGGCGCCAAGATCATTCACTGTGACTTCCTTGATGACCAAGCCCCGGCCCTTATCAGGGAAGCCCTCGGCGGTCCGGCGGATACGGTGCTTTGCGATATGGCGTCGCCGGCCACCGGCCATACCGCCACCGATCACTTGCGGATCATGGGCCTGTGCGAGGCGGCGTTCGCCTTCGCCTGCGAGATACTGGCGGCGGACGGAGCATTTGTCTGCAAGGTGCTGCAAGGCGGAACCGAACAGCAGCTTCTCGCCGATATCAACCGCCTGTTCAAAAATGTGCGCCACGCCAAGCCGCCGGCAAGCCGCTCAGACTCCGCCGAGATGTATCTGGTGGCGATGGGGTTTAAGGGGGAGTGCGCATCGAGGTCAGGTCTTGAATTGTGAATTTGCAAGCTGCGTGACCTCAGCCCTGTTTCAAAATCATCCCGTTTTATCCGCCTCAAACGCTACGCCTTCATAGACAGCTCCCAACAGAATCTCGATGCCGATGGATGAGAGGAGGAGAACTGCGTCTTTCCCCTCCACGTCGATAACAGTCCAGGTTTCTGCCGAACGACGCCACTGTTCCGCCTTGACGGCATCGGATGAAATAAGAATGATTTCTTTGACGGATGGTATCCTGCGATAGTCCGGCAGCTTGATTGCCCGGTCATGGGCGGCAGTAGACGGCGATAGAATTTCGATAATTACGACCGGGTCGAAAACATGAGCAGAACCGGCTGCCGGCGGCGTACAACTTACCGCAAGGTCGGCTTGGTAGTAGGCGTCATCCCTGCCGGGAATTCGTATGCCGGCTTCCGAAAACCCACCGCATGGAGGCCTCAACCGGCGTGCGATCTCGTGACCGCAGTTGAAGGCTATCTTGCTGTGCCCCGGTCCCGGCGGAGCCATGGCGAAAACTTCGCCGCCCACCAACTCGTATCGAGCGTCGGCGTCACCGTCCCAGACCAGGAATTCCTCCACCGTCATTCGGGCAGGTGGCTGCTTTAGCGCCGTGCGTCCCACGCTGATGCCTTTCTCAAACCTTGCCGCATGGTTGGAACTATAGCAGATTTCCCCATGACAAGGGAAACCGTAATCGCCGGACATATGGCTTAAGTAGCCTTCAGCCATGCGTCCAGCGCGTCCAGCGCTCTTTTGGACATGGCTTGTTTGCGGTCGCGGCCTTTTAACAGGCGGCCCTTGTCGTTTCTGGCGTCGATGGGGGGGAACAGGCCGAAGTTGACGTTCATCGGCTGAAAGGTTTCCGGGTTGGCGCCGCCGGTGATGTGGCCGAGAATAGCGCCCAGCGCCGTTTCCGGCGGCGGCGGCGACGGCTCCCGGCCAAGACGCTCCCGACCGGCAAAACGGCCGGCCAGCAGGCCGACGCCGGCGCTCTCGACATAGCCTTCGCAGCCGGTGATCTGCCCGGCGAAACGAATGGATTGTCGTAAACGCAACGTGCCGTCCAGCAGTTTGGGGCTGTTGATGAAAGTGTTGCGGTGCAGACCGCCGAGGCGGGCGAACTCGGCCCCTTCCAGGCCGGGGATGGTGGTGAAAAGGCGTTTCTGCTCGCCATGGGTCATCTTGGTCTGGAAACCGACCATGTTGTACAACGTCCCCAGCGCATTATCCTGACGCAGTTGGACCACGGCGCGGGGTTTGGTCTGCGGGTTGCGGGGGTTGGTCAGGCCCACCGGCTTCATCGGGCCATAGGCCAGTGTCTGCGGCCCCCGCGACGCCATCACCTCGATCGGCAGGCAGCCTTCAAAGTAGGGAGTGTCCTTCTCCCAGTCGCGGAAATCGACGGTGGCGGCGGTGGTCAGGGCGGCGACAAAGGTCTCGTATTGGTTATGATCCAACGGACAGTTGATGTAGTCGCTGCCCTCCCCCTTGTCGTAGCGGGACTGAAACCAGGCCTTGGTAAAGTCGATGGAGTCCTTGTAAACAATCGGCGCCAGGGCGTCGAAGAAGGCCAGCGAGTCCTCGCCGGTCATCCGGCGGATGGCTTCGGCGAGCGCCGGCGAGGTCAGCGGCCCGGTGGCGATGATCACCGAATCCCGGTCATCCAATTCGGTGACTTCCTCGCGCCTGATGGTGACCAGCGGTTCGTCTTCCAGCGCCTGCTGGACCGCCTTGCTGAACCCCTCCCGGTCAACGGCGAGGGCGGCCCCCGCCGGCACCTTGTTGGCGTCGGCGCAGCGCATGATCAGCGATCCCATCCGCCGCATTTCCTCGTGCAGCAGGCCGACGGCGTTGTATTCGGCATCGTCGGAGCGCAACGAGTTGGAACACACCAGTTCGGCCAAGTTGCCGGTGACATGAGCCTCGGTCAGACGATTCGGACGCATCTCGTGAATGATCGCCGGAACGCCTAAACGGGCCGTCTGCCAGGCGGCTTCCGAGCCGGCCAGACCGCCGCCGATGATGTGAATCGGTTGAGAGTTATTCATGACGCCGACGGATGAAGCGCCGCCGCCCTGACGGCGGATAGGGTGGTGCGGGTGTTGATGATATCGGGATCGTATCTCAACTCGATCAGCGCCGGTTTGCCGGAGGCGCGGGCGCGGGAGAACGCCGGGGCGAAGTCCTCGGTTTTCTTTACCCTTTCGCCGTGAGCGCCGTAGGCTTCGGCCAGGGCGGCAAAGTCGATATCATAGAGGTCGGTGCCGATGACGCGCCCCGGATGGCGGCGTTCCTGGTGCATGCGGATGGCGCCGTACATGCGGTTGTTGAAAACGAGAATTATCGGGGCAACGCCGTACAGCGCCGCCGTCGCCAGTTCCTGGCCGGTCATGGCGAAGCCGCCGTCGCCGACCATTCCCACCGCGCACCGCTTGGGATCGGCGATCATGGAAGCTACCGCCGCCGGCACGCCGTAACCCATGGCGCCGCTGGTCGCCCCCAGCATCCGGCGTCCGCCGCCGAAAGTAAGAAACCTCTGCGGCCAGCCCGAGAAGTTGCCGGCGTCGACGGTGATTACCGCATCGGCGGGCAGCATTTTGTCCAGCTCGACCATGACCCGGCCCAGGTCCAATGGTCCGCCGGAGGCAGGCGGCTCAAAGTTCTTTATGTAGTCATTGCGGGCTTCCTCGGTCCACCGGCGCCATTGCCTGCCGGCTATCGGCTTGAGGCCGGCGGCGGCGGCGGCAAAGCCGGCCATAGCCGAATGGATAGCCAGATTCGGGTGAAAGACGCGCCCAAGTTCTTCGGCGGACGGGTAGACATGGATCAGGGTCTGTTCGGGCGTGGGACAGCCGATCAGGGTATAGCCCTGGGTGGTTTTCTCGCCGAGTCGCGCCCCCACCGCCAGCAGCAGGTCGCTGTCCTTGATGCGCCGGACCAGCGCCGGGTCGGGGCTTATGCCCATCTCGCCGATGTAGCAGGGATGGCGATTGTCCGGCAGATCGTTGCAGCGGAACGAGGCGCATACGGGAAGGGCGTTGGCCTCGACGAAGGAGGCGATGTCGAGGCGCGCCTGCGAAGTCCATCCGCCGCCGCCGAGCATTGCCACAGGTCGCCGGGATTTCGCCAGCAGCTTCATCATCGCTTCCATGTCGGCGGCGTCGGGTTCGGCATGGGTCGGCTTGAAAGGGCCGACGTCCGGCGCCCCGGTTGTCTCGCGCAGCATGTCTTCGGGCAATGCCAGCACTACCGGGCCGGGGCGTCCCGAAACGGCGTCATGAAAGGCGCGGGCCATGATTTCGGGAACCTGTCCGCTGTCGTCAATCTGCTCCACCCGTTTGGCCAGCGGAGCAAACATGCGCCTGAAGTCAACTTCCTGGAAGGCCTCGCGGCCTATGTTGGGGCGCGCCACCTGTCCGATCAGCAGAATCATCGGCGTCGAGTCCTGGAAGGCGGTATGCGCCCCGATGGCGGCGTTGCAGGCGCCGGGTCCGCGAGTCGCCATGCAGACGCCGGGCTTGCCGGTGAGCTTGGCGTAGGCCTCGGCCATATTGGAGGCGCCGTGCTCGTGGCGGCAGGCGATCAGCCTGATCCGGTCGCTTACGTCATGCAGCGCGTCCAGCACCTCCAGGTAGCTCTCGCCGGGTACGCAGAACACGGCATCGACGCCGTGGGCGAGCAGGGAGGCGACAACCAGACGCCCGCCGGTTCGGGAAGGGTTGGCCGGGAACTTCGGGTGAGCGTCACAATCCTTTTTCGGCATACGGAGATGAATAACCGAAGCTTTTCCGTCCTGAAAGCGGTAAAAGAACAAATCACCGAATTTACCCCGCCGGTTGCGGATGTGAAATTATTATGTTGTACGGACTGCATACAACCGCTACAATGAGAATTGACGGATGATCAGGTCATTTAGATGCAAGGATACCGAGAAAATCTGGAACGGTGAAAAGTCCCGCAAGTTTCCCGGCGACATGCAGGATCGGGCCTTGCGGAAACTGCGTCAGCTTGATGCCGCGCAGACCCTTGATGATCTGAAAAATCCGCCCGGCAACCGGCTGGAGCATCTGAAAGGCGACCGCAAGGGCCGGATGAGCATCAGGATTAACGATCAGTGGCGCGTCTGCTTTGTCCGGCGGGATAACGAAGTTTTTGATGTCGAGATTGTGGATTATCACTGACGGGAAAAATAGAGAAGAACATGGCTAAACTTTTGAAAAATCCGCACCCCGGCGAAATCCTGCAAGAGGAATTTCTGGAACCGCTGGGCCTGTCCCAGAACGCGCTGGCGCAAGCCATCGGCGTTCCGGCCAACCGGATCAATGAAATCATTCGCGGACGGCGCGGCATTACCGCCGACACCGACCTGCGCCTTGCCAGGTTTTTTGCCCTGTCCGAAGGGTATTGGCTGCGCCTGCAAAATGTCTACGACATGATGGAAGCCCGGCGTGAAGTCGGCAAGGCTATCGGCAAGATCAAGCCTTTTTCGGCATCCGGTTCAGCAGCCGATCCGCCATCCGCGCCGGCAGGACGCCGATTATACGCATGACCATGTACATAGGCCATGGGAAGGCGATCAGCGGCCGGTCGCTTTCCAGTCCGTGAATGATCTTTTGCGCCGCTTTCCCGGCATCCATCAGGAAAGGCATGGGGAATTTATTTTCAGCGGTCATGCGGCTGACGACGAAACCGGGGCAGATCACCGATACCTGAACGCCTTCCGGCGCCAGCAGGCCGCGCAGGGCCTCGCCGTAGGCCTTTACCGCCGCCTTGCTCGCCGAATAGGCGGGAGCGCCGGGCATTCCGCGAAAGGCGGCGATGGAACTCATTATGGCCAGTTGTCCACGTTTGCGGGGGCGCATCAGGGCGATGGCCGGCAGCAGCGTATTCAGTACGCCGGTCAGATTGACGGCGAAGATTTCACGGACCTGTTCCTCGCTCTCGCCGGCGGCGCCGCCGCTGCCCGCCGAGGTTCCGGCGTTGGCGATGACCAGGTCCAGCGGATGCCTGTCATCGGCGTCTTTTATCCACTTGAGCATCGCGGCGCGTTCGGTGACGTCGATGATTCCGGCGACGACCTCGGCCCCTCGGCGGCGGCAGTTTTCGGCTGCCGCCTCCAGCCGTTCTTCGTCACGGCCCGATATCGTCAGAAAGACGCCCGGCTTTGCATAAGCCATGGCCAGCGCCTCGCCGATGCCGCTTGAAGCGCCGGTAATCAGGATGGAGCGCAACGCCTTGCGGTTTTCGGTCATGATCGGCTGACCTTGATGACTGGCGTCCCCAACGGGATTCGAACCCGTGTTACCGGCGTGAAAGGCCAGTGTCCTAGGCCTCTAGACGATGGGGACTAGAGAGTGTCGGTGTCGTAAACGGCATTCGTCAAAAAATCAAGCCGTTTAGGCCGCGCCGCTTATATTAACGGGCGCTCTACCAGAACTTTTTGATGCTGGTGACGCCGAACAGATTGATGTATCCGGGAATTACTGCGTCGTCATCGTCAATCCTGCCGTCCTTGGCGTTAAGGTGGCAGGCGCCGCATCTGGCCTTGGAGCCGACTTCTTTCTGAGTAAAAACCTGATCCGGGATGCCGCTGTGCTTTTTGATGAAACGCGGCGTCGTGGTAACTTTGAGCGGCGGATTGCTCAAGTCCACGCCCTCCATGAACTTCTTGGCCAACCTGTTGTCGTCCACGTCGGCGGCGTTAGCGACATGGTAGTCGGTGACCTTCTTGAGGACATCCTGTTCCAGGGCGGCGTTCTCGCCGAAATGGTCGGCCAGCCCGTCCATGATGATCTTCCACGACTTTTGGGGAAGCATCTGCGGATAGTACAGCATATGGCACTCGCCGCATTCCCTGGCGACGGCCTCGTCGGCAATCGCCGGGAATGGTCCGCCGGCCAGAGCCGGCAGCGCCGACAGCGTCAAAAGGATCGCCAGTACAAATTTCATCATGCTTATCCTTACTGGCCGGCCATAAAGGTAATAAAGTCGCCCTTCTCAATGGGCGTACATTCACGACCGATAACGCTGGGGCAGTTGCGGCCGAACCACTTGTCCACCTTCTTGGGATCGGTGTAGCGGTCGGGGGTCTTGGAGACGCCGATGGGGTCGATGGGCTTGCCGGCGCGGGTCTGGCCGCCGGACTGGGGCGTCGTGCCGTGGCAGGACGTGCATGCCGGAGTTTCAGGCGAGCCTGTGCCGAAGTTTTTGGTAAACAGGGCTTTGCCGCGCTCGGCGGAAAAAGCCGAAAAGCCGGGGTCAGCCGCCTTCGCCTGGGCCGCCAGATCGCCAAGGATGGACTCGCGGGGTCCGGCGAAAGCGGGGGAGGCCAGGAGTCCGCCGACGGCGCAGGACAGAACAAAAACGCTGATTTTTTTCATGATTGTCAGTTCTCCGGAATGTTGATTTTTTGATCATCGAAGCGGCCTGTCGCCGCGTCCTTGTGGCAAGCTATGCAGTTCCCTTTTCCTTTAACGCTCCTACGTTTGAATACGATATCGTTGACTTTCTCATGTTTGATTACCCAATAAGGACTCTCTGAAATTTGCAGAGGCTTTTCCGGAGAAACCTTAAGGAAGCGGTTGGAAGCCTCGGTGTCCCAGTAATCCCCGGCGTATGAACTCAGATACGCGGTTATGTCGCGGACTGTGGCGTCATCCAGGGTGGCGGCCTCGCCGAAGTGATCATCCAGACCGGACATCAATTCTTTCCAGGATTTTTCCGGCAACAGACTGGGGTGATAGGCCATGTGGCAGTCGCCGCACTCCGTATTGTATACGGGGAAATCAGGCAGCGCCTGGTGGCCGACAGGCGGCATCTGGCCCAGAAATCCCAGAATGGCCCCCGCTATTGCCGTGAACAGGACCATCGTAATCATCGCCGGCAAGGGACGGGAAGCGCGGTGTTCGGGAACCGGCGTCCCGTCAGGCAGCGACTTCATGCCGGTGATCATCGACTTCACCAGGTTTTCTTTGGTTATCCAGCACTCGACGATGACGCCGACAACATGGCCGACGATCATCGTCATCAAGGTAATTACCAGAAACAGGTGAATGTTTTTAGCGGCGTTGCCTAGGGGATAGCGGGCGATTCCGGCCAGCGGACCCTGCTTTTCCTCGCCGCCGAGGACCAACAGGCCGCTGACGTTGATGACGACGAGGAAGATCATCAGGGCGAAAATCATAACGGCGCCGGTGGGATTGTGGCCCAGATAGTGGGGCGGGCGCATCATCAGCACGCCGCGAAGGTGCTCAACGATTCTGCGCGGCGGAAAGACGAAGCTGCCGATGCGGCTGTATTCCGAACCATAGACGCCCCAGACCAGACGGAAGACGATCAGGACAACAATGCCGTAGCCGGCCCAGATATGAACGCCCATCCACCATTCCGGAGACAGGAAGCCGGTGATTATGCCGAGAATCACCAGCGCCGCCAGCAGCCAATGGAATATGCGGGTGGGAGCATCCCAGACTTTTACATTGTGACTGCCGTCGGACATGGCTGCATTACTCCCTTCGACTCAACTTAATACATTGTTCAATGTGAATTAATGCTGAGCGGGCAATTCATCCTGTGTTCATCTTTGCCGAGAGGTATTTTCAGGCCGTTTCCCGATGATGACAAGGTCGTTGGTTTTCAGGTCGGAAATCAGGGCGGCAACGTCGTTCCTGATGTTTTTCCTTCCTGCGTCCGGAAAGGCTTGATGGATGACGGCGCAGGCCTCGTTAACAGAGATCGGATCGGCCAGCAGCGTCCACAGGGCGGCGGCCAACGGGTTCAGGTGATACAGCGATTTGTTGTCGGCACCGACGAGAAAAGTTGCGTCATCAACAGTCCTTTCAACGACATTCGGGTTGCGGACATAGCGCCGGGTAAGGTTCATGTTCCGATCTTATTCCCGAGCGAAGGCATCGCGCAACACGCGGGCGCCGTCATCGCCGGAAGTGTAGTGCAGGGCGTAGCATCGGGCGGATTCGACGACGGCGTGCAGACGGTCAAGTATCTTGATCGCCGGCACGTTGCCGGAAAAGTTTCGCATGATGGAATCCCTGAGGGTGTCGCTTTTTTTGGCCGGGACCAACTCGGTTTTTCCTCCCGGATCACGCTTGAGCATAATGATATTGCGGATCGGCGCCGTTGTTCCCAGCGGCGCTAATTCATTCTCCTTCAGGCCCACATAGAGAAAACGGTCGTTTTGCAATCCTTGGCGGCGGGCGACGAAATCATGAAAAATCTTGCCGGCGTCGTCGGCAAGGGGCAAGCGCAAACGCGGCAGGATTCCTGGCGCAATGCCGTTATTGCTTGAGTTCTCCAAAGGGAGGACATCATCGGCGAACAGCCGTGCGCCGTGCGCCGCCAAATGGACGGACAGGGTGCTTTTTCCGGCCTCGTAGGCGCTGGGAAAGATCATCAGGTCGGAGGTGAAAGCCGCCGCCGCGCAATGAAGGCATAGTTGCGGAATCCCGTCTGAAATGTGGTATCTGATCAGGTCAACCAGAAAATCACAAACGGCGTCAACGCCGTCCGTGAAGACGGCCGGTTTATCGACCCATGGCGATTTGCGGCGGTATCCCTTGTCGGTTTTCTCGATCTCGATGATCGGCAACGGCGATCCGCCGGACGCAACCTCCCGGATTTGCCAGCCGCGAAGAACCGCCATGATCATCGGCTTTAATTCCCCGCATCCGATCAGGGAAATCGGTCGGGACATTCCTTCAAATGAAAGGAGCATTTATATTATTCATCGTCGGTTAATGATCGCTTTGTCAAACTATACGGTAAGGTTCGCATGAGCGCGACATTTTGTCCGGGTTGAATTATAAAACATGAGGGATGTCACGATGACCACCACCGAAAACCTTATCGAACAGACCGTTCCGACTGATGAAACCTCCAAGGAAACTTGCGAAATCAACGAGGGCCGCAGGGCCGCGCTGACCAGGCTTGGCCTTACCGCGCTGGCCGTTTACATGGCGCCGGCATTGCTGGGACTCACCCCGGCCTCGGCTTCCGGCGGCGGTGGCGGCGGCGGCGATGGTGACGGCGACGGTGACGGCGATGGCGACGGCGACGGCGATGGCGACGGCGATGGCGACGGCGATGGCGATGGCGATGGCGATGGCGATGGCGACGGCGATGGCGATGGCGATGGCGATGGCGACGGCGATGGTGACGGCGATGGTGGCGGTGGAGCAGGCGGTGGAGCAGGCGGTGGCGGAGCCGGTGGAGCCGGAGCCGGAGCTGGAGCCGGTGGAGCCGGAGCCGGTGGAGCTGGAGCCGGAGCCGGAGCTGGAGCCGGAGCCGGTGGAGCTGGAGCCGGAGCTGGAGCCGGTGGAGCCGGAGCCGGAGCTGGAGCCGGTGGCGGCGCTGGGGCCGGTGGCGGTGCTGGGGCCGGAGCCGGTGGCGGCGCCGGCGGTACCGGTCTATAACTTTAAGGCAGTCGATATGTTCATTATAAGCCTGATCGAAACTTCGTCATGAAAGTCGTGTTATGAAGATAAAAATATTGCTATGGAGCGGATCGTTGGTCCTTGCGGGCGCCATATTGTTTATGGGGTGCTTTGCCGTTTATCCGTTAACGGCCGAAGCGGCGCCGCCTGAAGCGTCCGCTCCCAAAGACTCGAAGTCTAACGCAGTGCGTCAATATGAAAATACGGAAAGCTATGGAGCTATAGCCTTTTCACCCGGCACCAAACAATGGCGTATGCGCTGGAGCGTCGCCGATCAGCAGCAGGCGATTGACCTGGTTATGGCGGAATGCGGAGCGTCCGACTGCCGCCTGATTCTCGTCTATGGTTCGGGAGTATGCGGAACATTTTCCCTGGGCGCGAACGGCGCTTTAGGGGTCGGCGCCGGGATTAACGCTGCCGATGCCGTAAAAACCGCTTTGGCCGGTTGCTTCGCCTCCGGCGACAAGTGCAAGGCGGCGAAAGTGCGCTGTAACAAATAGAGCACTATCCGACCAAATTGGATCATCTGCGTTTCGATGCGGCGGCAAAGCCGGAGAGTCCCTCTTTCAGGGCGTCGAGTTTCAGCAACGCCATCAGCGGATGCTGCACGTTATCGACGCGGATTTCGTTGTTGTAGGTCTCGGTCCTGACGGCGCCTTCCACCGGGCGGCGTTTCTGGATGTAGTACATATCCATGTCATCGATAAACTGTAGTTGGCGGATGCTCCTCAACCCGCGCCGCAGGGCTTCCTGGTAACTCTTGGCCCGCGCCTGATCGCCGACGTCCAGAGCCAGACGGTAGGCATCGGCCAGACCCTCCATGTAAACCCCGGTTGATGATGCGTGCGGCGGGCCGTATTCAGGGTGACGGGGGTCGTAAAAGCGCCCCCTGAGGTCGCCGTAAGGGGCGTTACCCCACTGTTGCAGGGACAGCAACCAGTCGTTCATCTCAAAGATAAAATCCTTCAGTTCCGGGTTTCCCGTTTGAGCGTACAGCAGGACGTAAGCCTGTGTGTGCCAAGGGATAAAAGCCGGGTTCCTGTTATTACGGTGCCAATCGCGGTAATAGCCGAAGCTTTGCATAAACTTGTCAAGAAGTCCGGAATCCTTGGTCCGGGCGTAAAGGCCGGCCCAGAACAGCAGGGCTTCGCCCGGATAGAAGTTTTGATTATCGTTCTGCTCGGCCGGCTTATGGAAGGTTCTGAAAGAGCCGCCTTCGCACCACAGGCAGGCCACGCCTTTTGAAAGCAGGTCAAGGGTTTCGCCGCGCCGGGAAGTCTCATCGGGCAATTCCAGAATCGCCAGGGCGGCGAGCGCCGCCGCGCCGAGTTTTGCCTTGCCCTCGTACTCAATAACGCCGGCATCGCCGTCGACGCGGAAAAATTTTTCCAGGTTGTAATCAAGGTTGCGTTCGGCGGCCTTCAGGTCTTTAGCCGAACCTGACCGCCCGGCCAGACGAATCAGGCATAAAGTGGCCATAAATTGCCGAATCGTATTGTTTGAAGTCGCCTCTTCGCCTCGGCTGGGCCAATACTTGTAAGTCATCCGCCCGTCATCGGCCACATTGCGGAACATCCACCGGCTCATGGTTTTTATCATGTCCGCCATGGCGTCGGCGGTAATCTCTTCAGGCTCGACTATGCGGCCGCCCCTGAACATAGGGATAACCTCAACTTTAGGCCGGAGCCGGATCAGAAATTGAAAGGCGGCGAATGATTTGATGTGTCCATATATGGAATCCGGGCCTGCCTCCGGGATTTTTACGTTGTCGGCAAAGTCTTTGATGACCCCCCGAAAATTACGATTGCCGGCGATCAATGCAGTCGGCCCATGCCGCTCCGTTTGCTCCCCGATGCAAAGCTCGATTCCCCGGATGCCCCGGTGTGTATTGGCGAAAACCTTTGAAATCTTGTGTGGGGGAACAAGGCGGTAGGAATGTGTCAGGCAAAGCTCGATGGCGTCCGCATCGCCGAAACAGGCCTCGCGGCGGAGGGCGCCGAACAAGGCGTAGAGGTCGCCCTCATCGCGCCAACGCTCACTCAGCTTCCGGCCTTTGCGCCGCAGAGACAGATAGACGGGATCGGGCCAGTGGAGGGAGGCGGAAACATTCTCCCGTCCGCTTATTGCCGCCTCGATCAACGAGCGCAGGATATCGGGATCAACGGCAGTTGCGGTCATTTGTTTAGGGCTACCAAGATATTCATCAGGCATTCATCAGGCATGTGCTATTAAAGCAGGATAACAACCGAAGTTTGGATGTTTTTTTCATGAATCAAGGCGCGAGGGCAAGGCGGTTTTGGTCTTATGCGGCGGCAATGGCCGCCGTTTTGGCGTTTGCCGGCCCTGTTGTCGCCGATTCGGATTCCGACTACGAGCGCGCCCGCGCCGCCATGGAGTCAGGAAAGATTGTTCCCTTGCCGCAGGTTCTTTCAAAGGTTGAAAAGATGTTCAAGGGCGATATCCTTGAGGTCAAGCTGGAAGATGAAGGCGCGGAACATGGTCCCGGTTCCGGTTCCGATAGTGACGGCGGCGCCGGCGGCGCCGGGCTTGATCAGGAAGACAAGGGCGGCGGCGCCGGGGGGGCCGGGCTTGATCAGAAGAGCGAGGATCACGAGGATGACGGCAAAAACGAGCAAAAACAAACAAATACGGCCAAGGATTACGGCAGTTCCTTTATCATCTACGAGATCAGGCTGTTGACTCCGCAAGGCAATGTTTTAAAGATAAAAATGGACGCCAAGACCAACGAGCTTATATCAGTAAACGGGCATGACGCCGATATCGCACGGAGATTCTAATGCGGGTGCTGGTAGTCGAAGATGATCCTATACTGCTTAAGCAAATCGCCCAGGCCTTGCTGAGCGAGGGCTATTCCCTGGACAAGGCCGAGGATGGCGAGGAAGGCCAATTTCTCGGCGAGACCGAACCTTATGATGCGGTAATTCTTGATCTCGGCCTGCCCAAGGTGGACGGCTTGACGGTGCTGAAGCGCTGGCGCCAGGCGGGACTGACCATGCCGGTGCTGATCCTCACGGCGCGCGATACATGGAGCGAAAAGGTCTCCGGTTTTGACCACGGCGCCGACGATTACGTTACCAAGCCCTTCCATGTGGAGGAATTGATGGCCCGCCTCAGGGCCTTGATCCGCCGCGCCGCCGGACACGCGACGCCGGTGCTTGAGGCCGGACCGGTTCGGCTGGATACCCGTTCCGGCAGGGTGACCGTGGACGGCTCGGCGATAACGCTGACTTCTCATGAATTGAAGGTTCTCACCTATCTTATCCATCATGAGGGACAGGTAATCTCGCGCACGGAGTTGATTGAGCATATCTACGACCAGGACTTCGACCGGGACTCCAACACCATCGAGGTGTTTATCGCCCGGCTGCGCAAGAAACTGGGTTCTGACCTTATCCGGACCCACAGGGGACGGGGTTATAGCCTGGACTCGCCTACTAAGAGTAAATAGTTAGTGCCCGTAAAATCGATAAGTTTCCGCCTGATCTTCGGCGCCGCTTTGTGGATCACTATAGCGCTGATGATCATGGGTCAGGTGCTGACGGGAATGTTCCGCGACCACTTGGAGCGCGCCTTCGATACGGCTTTACACGGGCATATTGAAGAACTTCTGGCTCTCAGCGAAGTCAACAAGAAAGGTCTGGTCGTCCTCAAGCGTCACCCTGTCGATCCCCAGTTCAACAAGCCTCTGTCCGGATGGTACTGGGAGATACTGTTCTCCGGAAACAGGTTTGATCGTTCCCGCTCCCTGTGGGACCAAAAAATCCGGTTGCCTGAGGGCATGACGCCGGAACAGGAAACTTCTTTTATGGCGAAAGGCCCTCGCGGCGAACAGCTTCGCGGGCGCGCCCGCACCTTCACCATGCCCGGCGCTTCCGAGCCGTTTTCCATCCTCGTCGCCGGTCCCGTCAAGGAGATCGAGACCGCTGTTTCCGTTTTCACCAACACCATGGCCGCATCTCTGGGGGTGCTGGGAATAGGGCTGGTCGTTGCCGCCTTTCTCCAGGTGCGGTTCGGTCTGCGTCCGTTAAAGCGAATGCGCAATGTGCTGCTTGATATCCGCGCCGGACGGGCCTCGCGCATGGAGGGGGATTTCGCTTCCGAATTGGCGCCCTTGGCTAAAGAACTGAACGCCTTGCTTGACCACAATGCGGCGATCATCGCCCGCGCCCGCACCCAAGCCGGCAATCTGGCCCACGCCATGAAGACGCCGCTGGCGGTCCTCACCAACGAAGCCGACCGGCTTGATAAGGATACGGGAGACATTTTTCGCGACCAAACGGCGCTGATGGCTGAACAAATCGCCCGCCATCTGTCGCGGGCCAGGGTGGCGGCGACCCGTGGGTTGCTGGGCGCTCATTCCGACGTTCACGAAACGGCCGACCGGCTGCGCCGCACCCTGAAGCGCCTTCACGAAGAACGCGCTATCGATATTTCATTAAAAGACACCCAGCCGCTGATGTTTCAGGGCGAGCAGCAGGATCTTGAGGAAATGCTCGGCAACCTGATGGACAATGCCGCCAAATGGGCAAGCAAACTGGTAGTGGTCAGCGCCGAATATGACAAGCAAACCGGTACGCTGTACATAAATGTTGATGATGACGGCCCCGGCGTTCCCGAGGAATCTCTGTCCGTAGTCATTAACCGTGGCAAACGTCTGGACGAAACCAAGCCCGGTAGCGGCCTGGGCCTGGACATCGTTTGCGACATCGCCGAAATGTACGACGGAAGCCTGGAGTTGACCCGCTCCGCTTTAGGCGGCCTGCGGGCGCGACTGAAACTGCCGGCGGCTTAATTCTTCGACTTATCGACCAGTTTGTTTTTGCCGATCCACGGCATCATGGCGCGGAGTTTTTGGCCTACTTTCTCGATATCGTGTTCGCCGCCGCGTCGCCGCATGGCCTTGAAACTAGGCTGGCCGGCCTTGCATTCGGTCATCCACCGGCTGGTGAAGCGACCCGACTGGATGTCGTCCAGGATATCCTTCATGCGTTGCTTGGCGCCGGCGTCGATCACTCTGGGGCCGGACACATAATCGCCGAACTCGGCGGTGTTGGAGATGGAATAGCGCATGTTGGCGATGCCGCCTTCGTAGATCAGATCGACGATCAGCTTCACTTCATGCAGACATTCAAAATAGGCCATTTCCTTGGCGTATCCGGCCTCGACCAGGGTCTCATAGCCGGCCATGATCAACGAGGTCAGGCCCCCGCACAGCACCGCCTGTTCGCCGAACAGGTCGGTCTCGCATTCCTCGCGGAAGGTGGTCTCGATAATGCCCGAGCGCCCGCCGCCTACCGCCGAGGCGTAGGACAGGCCGATGCCGTGAGCGTTGCCGCCGGCATCCTGCTCGACGGCCAGCAGGCACGGCACGCCGCCGCCTTTCTGATACTCGGCGCGCACCGTATGGCCGGGGCCTTTGGGCGCCACCATGAACACGTCCAGATCAGCGCGGGGTTCGATCAGGCAGAAGTGGATGTTGAGGCCGTGGGCGAAGGCCAGCGCCGCCCCTTTATTCATGTTGTCCTTGAGGTCATGGTTGTATATTTCCGCCTGAAGCTCGTCAGGCGCCAGCATCATCACCACGTCGGCCCATTTGGCGGCCTCGCCGGGGGTCATTACCTTAAGGCCTTCGCCCTCGGCCTTTTTGATGCTTGGCGAGCCGGCGCGTAACGCCACCGCTATATTCTTGACGCCGCTGTCGCGCAGGTTCAGCGCGTGGGCGTGGCCTTGGCTGCCGTAGCCGATAATGGCTACTTTTTTGGCCTTGATCAGATCGGCGTCAGCGTCCTTGTCATAAAAAACGCGCATGATTTAATGCTCCCCTCGTGAATAGGTGTATTTCTTTTTCAGCCTTTAAGGCGTCTACATAGGATCGGCGCCCCGCGCAATAGCGGCGATGCCTGTGCGCGACACGTCGACCAGACCCAGCGGCTCCATCAGTCTGATGAACGCATCCAGCTTGCCGGTATCGCCGACGATCTCGAAAACGAAGGAATCGTTGGTGCTGTCGACGGCGCGAGCGCGGAAAATATCGGCGATGCGGAGCGACTCGACGCGATGCTCGCCTGTGCCGCGAACCTTGACCAAAGCCAGTTCCCGCTCTACATGAGCGCCCGCCAAGGTAAGGTCGGTGACCTTGTGCACCGGCACCAGACGTTCCAACTGGGCCTTGATCTGCTCGATGATCATTGCCGTGCCTGAGGTAACGATGGTAATGCGCGACAGGGCTTGCGAACGGCTGACCACGGCCACGGTCAGACTCTCGATATTGTAGCCGCGCCCCGAAAACAGTCCGGCGACGCGAGCCAGCACCCCCGCCTCGTTATCGACGAGGACGGCAATGGTATGAAATTCGAGGTCTTTGTTCGGATCAGTCACAGAAATCTCCCCAAGGGCCGATATATGCCTTAACCTGCCGGATTATGCCAGCACTACGTCCTCGTCGGCCCCTGTCGATTCCGATTCCTCGGAATTGAAAATCATCTCATTATGGGCGGCGCCGACGACGATCATCGGGAAAACATTTTCCTTCTGTTCGGTGCGGATGTCGAGAAACAGCAAACCGTCGTGGTCAAGCATTGCCTGAAGCGCCCCGTCCACGTCCTTCGCCTTTTCCACCCTGATGCCCTTGCCGCCGTAGGCCTCGACCAGCTTGACGAAATCAGGCTGCCGGTCAAACAGGGTTTGCGAGTAGCGTTTGTCAAAGAATAACTCCTGCCACTGACGCACCATGCCCAAAGCGACGTTGTTGAGGCACACAATTTTTATCGGCAATCCGTAGGCGGTGGCGGTCGCCAATTCCTGGATGTTCATCTGGATCGAGGCGTCGCTGGTGATGACGATAACCTGGGCGTCGGGGTGAGCGACCTGTACGCCGAGCGCCGCCGGTAGGCCGAACCCCATAGTACCCAGGCCGCCCGAGGTCACCAGCCGCTTGGGTTTGTCAAAGCCGAGGTATTGGGCCGCCCACATCTGATGCTGCCCGACATCGGTGGTGACGTAGGCGTTTTGGTCTTTGAGCAGCTTGTTAAGGCGGTCAAGCACATATTGGGGCCTGGGCAGATCGTTGTTTTTCTTGTAGCCGAGACAGTTGCGGGCGCGCCATCCGTCGATGGCCTTCCACCAATTTTTCAGCGCCGTCCCGTCGATCTTGGCCTTTGTCGATTCCCACACCTTGATCATGTCTTCCAGCACATGAGCGACATCGCCGACGATGGGGATATCGACAATCACGCTCTTGTTGATTGATGACGGGTCGATATCGATATGGATTTTTTTGGCGTAGGGAGCAAACTTGTCCAGCCGCCCGGTGATCCGATCATCGAAGCGGGCGCCGACGCACACGATAAGGTCGCTTTGGTGCATGGCCATGTTGGCCTCGTAAGTGCCGTGCATGCCGAGCATCCCCAGGAACTGTTTGTCGGACGCCGGGAAGGCGCCCAGCCCCATCAGCGTCAGCGTACAGGGAAGACCGGTCATGTGGGCGAACTCGGCCAGCAGTTTCGAGGCGTCGGGGCCGGAGTTGATGACGCCGCCGCCGGCGTACAGAATCGGGCGTTCGGCGCCGGCGATCATCGCCACCGCTTCCCTGATGCGCGCCATGTCGCCCTTGACCTTGGGCTGGTAGGTTTTGTGGATGACCTGTTCAGGACCGATATATTCGCCGTGCCCGATAATGACATCCTTGGGCAGATCGATAACCACCGGCCCTGGGCGGCCTTTGCCGGCGACATGGAAGGCCTCGTGAATGATGCGCGCCAGGTCCTCGGTTTTCTTGACCAGATAATTATGCTTGGTGCACGAGCGGGTAATGCCTGTGGTGTCGGCTTCCTGGAAGGAGTCGTTGCCGATCATGCTCGTCGATACCTGACCGGTGAAGCAGACCAGCGGCGTGCTATCCATCATGGCATTGGCCAGGCCGGTTATGGTGTTGGTGGCGCCCGGTCCCGAAGTGACCAGGGCGACGCCGGTCTTGCCGGTGGAGCGGGCATAGCCCTCGGCGGCGTGTACGCACCCCTGTTCATGGCGGCACAGGTAGTGGCGTATGTGGTTCTGCTTGTAAATCTCATCGTACAAGGAGAGGGTGACGCCGCCCGGATAGCCGAAGATTACGTCCACGCCCTGATCCTTCAAGGCTCTGAGAACGATCTCCGCTCCGGTCATTTTTGTTTCCGGTCGTTTTGTTTTGGGCATAGCCCCGGTCCTTATTCGGCGTGGTTACGGGCTTTCTAATGGCTTATGATTGCGTGGTCAATAGTGAATTGCGAATAAATGAAAAGATATCAGCCTTGATACTTTCCGAATATTGCGCGGAATAGGTTTCCGCCCGGCAGCCTATATCCTGATGGCGCAACCATGTGAGTTGCCGCTTGGCGAAATTGCGCGATGCCCGCTTGGCCTTTTCCACCGCTTCGGCGAGAGTCAGCAGGCCTTCCAGATGGGCCAGCAGTTCCGATGCGCCCAGCGCCTTCATGGCGGGAAGGTCTTTGTCGGCTCCCATGAGGGATCGCGCCTCGTCCAGCGCCCCTGCCGCGATCATCCTGTCGAAGCGGGCGTCGATGGCGGCGTAAAGATCGGCGCGGGGCGGCGTCAGCACGACGGCGGCGAACTCGGCTTGCGGCAGGGGCGGCGCGGCGGGCATGTCCTGCCATTGGGACAGTTCCCGGCCGGTCGCCTTCACCACCTCGAAAGCACGGGCCAGCCGTTGAGGATCGGAAGCGGGAATACGCTCCGCGTCCTGCGGCGATAGTTTACGCAGTTCCTCGCGGAAGGCCTCCGGCCCCAGGCGTCGGAGAAGTTCGCGGGCTTCCCGGCGCACGGCGTCGGGGATGGCGGGGATGGAAACCAGCCCCGTGATCAGCGCCTTCAGGTAAAGTCCGGTTCCGCCGGTGATGATGGGCAGCAGGCCCCGGTCCCACGCCGCCTCGATCTCGGCCTTCGCCATCGCCGTCCAGCGCCCCGCCGAGCATGTCTCCGTCGCCGCCAGCACTCCGAACAACCTGTGCGGAACCCGCGCCATGTCGTCCGTGGAAGGCCGGGCGCTGAGGATGTTAAGCTCCCCGTAGACCTGCATGGAATCGCCGTTGATGACGACCCCGTTGAACTCCAGCGCCGCATCCGTCGCCAGCGCCGACTTGCCGGAAGCCGTCGGGCCGGTGACGATAAGGACGAAAGAGGCGGGCGGTTTCATCCTTGCGATTAGTCGGCCAATCGCCGGACTTCCGCTTCCACGGCGGCGCGGAGCGCCTCTATACTTTCCTGTACGGTATTCCAGACTATCATTTCATCAATAGAATCGTAATCATGTCTTATTTTATTGCCGATACCGGCGGCGGCGATCCGATCAATGTCGGTGTTTCGCTTTTTAATTTCGTCAGGCAGTTTGCGCACTGCTTCGGAAATAACAAGGATTGCACGTTCAACGGCATAGACCGTCTTGATATCGGCGACAAAGGATTCCGCCGTCATGCCCGATACGAATCTTTTGATTAATTCAATGTTTTCGATGATATCCTGAAGACGTTGGCGGGGGTTCTTAGAAGGCATTGACCGCCTCCGCGATGATGTTATCACGCAGAAACGGTTTCAAGGTTTTACGGTTTACCATATCCACCGGGAAACAAAGTATTTCCTCAAGGCGGGACTGAAGTGTCACATAGTCCAGCAAGGTCAACTCGGCATCCGGGTCCAGATCGACCAGAACATCAATGTCGCTGTCAGTCCTTGCCTCGCCGCGCACGATAGAGCCGAACACGGCGGCGTGAGCAATGCCTTGCCGCCGAAGATCATCAGCGTGAGACGAAAGTCGCTTGATCGCAGCGGCGAGTGAAATAACCGTACTCATAACTCTATTCTGCCGGATTTCAACGTTCTATTAAAGACATAACAATAGAGTAAGGTCCGCCGTCCGTTACAGCATATTGCAGACCAGTCCGTCGGCCAGCTTAGGCTCGAACCAGGTGGACTTGGGAGGCATCACTTCGCCGGCCTCGGCCACCGCCATCAGATCATCCATGGAGGTGGCGAACATGGCGAAGGCCACCGCCATCTCGCCGCTATCGACCCGCGCCGCCAACCCCTTCAGTCCGCGCATTCCGCCGACGAAGTCGATGCGGGAATCGGTGCGCTGGTCGCCGATGCCGAGGACCGGCGACAACACCAGATCATAAAGCAGGCTGACATCCAGCTTTTCCACCGGATTGACGTTCGCGGGCGGCTGATGGCGCAGAGTCAGCAAGCGCCAGCGGCCTTCCAGGTAAAGGCCGAATTGGCCGGGAGCGGCGGGCCGGGCCGGTTCTTTGACATTCCTGATGTCGAAGTTGACCTCCAGCCTGTCAATAAACTCCGCCGCCGTCAGGCCGTTGAGGTCGCGCACCACTCTGTTGTAATCGAGTATCTGCATTTCGTCCTTGGGGAAGGTGACCACCATGAACGAGTTATAGGCCTCGTCGCCCCGATGGGCCGGGTTGGCTTGACGCATGGCCGCCGCCACCCGCGAGGCCGCCGCCGAACGGTGATGGCCGTCGGCGATGTACAGCGCCTTGACGTCGGCGAAGGCGGCGGTAAGGGCCGCCACCCATTCCGGCCGGGAAACCACCCACAGCACATGGGTGACGTCGTTGTCGGCGACCGTCTCAAGGTCGGGCGGCAGGGCGCACGCCAGCCTGATGATAGAGGCGGCCTTGGCGTTGGGCTGATGGGCCAGCATCACCGGGCCGGTCTGGGCGCGTAATGTCTCTATGTGCCTGACCCGGTCGTCTTCCTTGTCGGGGCGGGTGAACTCGTGCTTGCGGATGCGGTTCTCGTCGTAAGCCGCCACTGAGGCCGCCGCCACCAGCCCGGTCTGTGAATGGCCGCCCATGGTCAGCCGGTAAACGTAATAACAAGGCACAGGATCGCGCATCAAAATGCCGCTCTCGATCATCCTGAAGAAGTTGTCGGCTCCCTTGGCGTAGACCGCATCCGAGTGCGCATCAATGCCCGACGGCAAGTCGATCTCCGGTTTGGACACATGCAGGAAAGACCATTCCTTGCCCTTGGCCCGCACCCGCGCTTCCTCGGAATTGAGCACGTCATAAGGCGGCGCCGCCACCTCGGCGACACGGTTGGGCGCGGGACGCAATCCGGGGAAAGGACGCAACAGCGGCAGCGGCATGACAATGCTCCTGGTAATGACCATACGGACGGGAATTATACCAGTGGCCGTAAAAAATGACTCTTAAAAATTCTCCCCCTTTCAAAGGGGGAGTTAGAGGGGGTAGACGCCTATCGCCACTTCTGCCAGTTGGCGGCGGTCTCGGCGGTTTTGGCTTCGACTTGGGCGGCGGCGCGGGCTTCGGCCTCGCGGTCGGCGGCTTCATTCGCGGCTTTGATGGCCTTGGCGACGGCCAGTTTGAGGGCGTCGATCTTGGAAAGTGAGGCTTTTTCGGCGGCCTCTTTGGCGGCGGCTTCTTTTATCGCCTGGGCCGTGGCTTCCTCGGCGGCCTTTTCGGCGACGGCTTTTTCCTCGGCGGCTTTCTCGGCGGCCTTCCTTGCCCGCTCGGCGGCGTCCTCGGCGGCGGCTCTCTCGGCGGCTGACCGGGCGGCGGCTTCCTCATCGGCGACCTTTGACGCCTTCACTTCTTCAAGCACCTTTTCGGGCGTATCTTCCTTGGTCAGCGTCCGGGTGGTTTTGGCGTATAACGAGCCGGTCCAGTCGATCTTGGTAAAGACATCGGCGATCTTGTTGAGGGTGAATTTGTAGGTAAGAGTCTCCGGCTCGGCGTTGGGCAAAGGCTTCACCGAGTCCACCGAAAGGTCATAGAAAGACACCGACCAGTCCCCCGGCATTTTGCTGTCCGTGGGCTTGAAGATCACATATCCGGCATTAGCCCGTCCCGGCAGGATTTTGAAATCGCCATCAATCAGCGCCAACTTGGAGTACTGGAGGGTCAGTTGCGGCGTGTCCTGGCAGGGGCGCTCGGCCAGGAAATGAAGCTTCAGCGCGTCCCGGTTAAGCGCGGCGTATTGAACGCCATCGGGGTCAAACAGGGTAATCTCGGACGACTTGAGTTTGACTACATAGGGGGTGTCGTTTCGGATCTTGACCTGGAATATCATGCCGCCTTCCGGGTGAAGCGGGATACCCGCGCCGATGCCGGGGAACATGCCCGAGGCGGCCTTGCAAGCGAGGGAATTTCCCATAAACGAAGGCGGAGCCTCGGTCAGCATATCGCCCTTCAGCCTGATGCCTTTGGCTACGTTCATCCAGTTTTCCGGGTCGTCAGGCTTCACTTCGTATCTGACATCGGCATAATCGCCGGAGCAGCCGGAAATGACGGCGATCACGCCCGCCGCCGGCAATGCGCCGGCAAATAAGGCCAGTAGTCTGATTCTGCTATTCAGCGACTTAACGTCCCGGATCATGTCAACGACTCCACGATTCAGATTCCGACGATTCGATTTGATATTTAAGTAATTCAGTTGTGTCAACTACATATGGTAGGGAACTTAAAAAAACTATACGAAGCACACCATATATCGGCGCGATAATGCCTTGTCGTTATTGGCTTTTTGGCTTTTTTGCGATGTGTGAGCGATAACGGCCGCCGTCCGGCGATAGGCCGGGCGCAGCGGGTGGTTTTTGGTTTTTTTAGGCGAATCGGCGCTTCGATTCGCGGACGGGAAGCTAATCTTCCTCGGTGATATGGTAGCGCCTCATTTCCTCGGAGAATCCGAAACGCTTCAAATCAGGCATGCGCATGGGGAACAACATGCCGTTCAGGTGGTCAAGTTCATGTTGGACGACGCGGGCATGGAATCCGGTTGCCCGGCGTTCGATCTTTTCGCCGCGAAGACCGACGCCCCAATAGCGGATGCAGCGGTGGCGCGGCACGAAGCCGGTCATGCCGGGCAGGGACAAGCAGCCTTCCCAGGCGCATAAGACGTCATCTCCCTGAGGCTCGAAAGACGGGTTGATCAATACCGTCAACGGCGTTTCGTCATCTTCCTCGGCAAGCCCCGCGTCTTCATAGCGTTCATCGGCGTCAAGCGCCGAGGGCACATGGAAGATCACCAGCCGCACGGGGGCATACACCTGGGGGGCGGCCAGGCCGACGCCGCCGGCGTCAGCCATGGTGTCAATCATATCGGCGACCAGCCGCTTGATTTCGTCTGATTCCGGGTCCTTGACCGGACCCGCCGGGCCGTCAAGCGCCGGGTGGCCCATGCGGGCAATTTTCAAAATTGACAAGACTTATTCCTTTACCTCTTCAAACAGCCTTTCCATTGCCTGATGAATGTGTTAGAAGGCCGCTCCGTTACTGGGAAATCTGTTTAAACCGTTGTGTCGGCTAAAGGAAGGAGTATCAAGTTCCGTGCATGTAACCGTTCGAGATAACAACGTCGATCAAGCCCTGAAGGCCCTCAAGAAAAAAATGCAGCGCGAGGGCATCTTTCGCGAAATGAAACTTCGCCGTTCCTTTGAAAAGCCGTCTGAGCGCAAGGCCCGTGAAAAGGCCGAGGCCGTTCGTCGCGCCCGTAAACTTGAACGCAAGCGCGTAGAACGCGAAGGCTTCTGACCGTTAATTCAAGGTTTAATGGCCCAAATTCAGTTTTATTAAGACGCCGTGGGGCAATCCTGCGGCGCTTTGCTTTAGGCTGCAAAACCGGCTCCTGAATTTCCGGCATATCAATGAATTTCACATTGAATGAGGAGTGGAGCGTCCCCTGTTAAAAACTCCGAACGCCCTTGATTTGCCGGGCGGTTTTAGCGATTTGACGTAGTCGGATTTGCAAGAAATCGTATTTTTTCGGCT
>Ga0156220_162_pt1 | contig 43874 bp, 47 predicted proteins | sample RifCSPlowO2_12_FD_107868 | JGI IMG/M metagenome (GOLD analysis project Ga0156220, IMG submission 107868) | Rhodospirillales bacterium RIFCSPLOWO2_12_FULL_58_28 | reverse complement strand
TGAAATTGTTTCACCGGACGCCGCATCCATGAACAAGGAATTGGAAACCGCCGTTTACTGTCGAAATTGTTCCCTGTAAAGAAGAATTTTAATTACTTTGGTTTTCTTTTCCCCCGGATGTTTTCCGCATACGCAAAAGCAGAGATTCCGCCGGGTTCGAGTCCATGGCCATTATCTTCCGGATTCTCCTTTCCGGTTGATCACGGATTTGACCGGCGGCCTGCCTGCAAAATTCGAGTCCGATTCGTTCTTTCGGCGTTTGCGCTTGGTCAAGGATATAGGAACTTGGAGACGATAATTTTCCATTCATGAAATTTCCGGGTGAGATACTGATGGGGGCGCAGAGCCGGCTTTTGCCGCCTTCAGTGCCTTATCGTTTTTTTGTGACGGCGGTGATATTTCACGTCGTCGCGTGGGCGCTGATTGCATATTCCGCCGATAGCGTCGTCGGTTTTACGGGCGGATCGGGTCCGATCCTTTCGGCAGTGCACGCCTTGACTCTCGGCGTTTTCATTATGACCATAATGGGGGCCTCGTTCCAGTTACTGCCGGTGGCCACAGGCAAGGCGCTGATGGCGGTATGGCCGTGCAGGGTCGCTTCGTGGCTGTATATTCCCGGCGTCGCGGCGCTGCTTTACGGCTTTGCCGCCGGGGAATACGTCTTTATGGCGGTGGGCGGCGTAATGAGCGTCGCAGCGATGATTGTTTTCGCGGCGCTGGTGGGAGATGTGCTCCGCCGCTCCGGGAGCGGACTGAAACTGCCGGTGATGTACGGCTGGGGAGGGATGGCCTCCCTGTTTGCGTTGACGGCGCTGGGCTTCGCCATGATTGTTGATCAAAAGTACGGCTTTTTACTGGCCGACGTGGACTTCAGGTTGGCCCATATGATTATTGCTGTTTACGGCTTCATGGGGATGTCGGCGATAGGGTACAGCCATATTCTGGTGCCTATGTTTGCCCTGTCCCAGGCGCCTGATGAGGCGCAGGGCGTCATCAATTTTACCATGCATGCCGCCGTCCTGGTTTTGGCGGTGGGAGCGGTGTCGGCAGGCAGCCATGCCGCCCTGTTGATGGCGGCAGCCGGCGCTGTGGCCGTCTCCGGCCTCTACATTCGGACGATGAACCAAACATTAAAACAGGGTATGCGTAAAAAGCTCGGACTGTCCTTCGTTCTGATCAGGGGGGCATGGGGAATGCTGCCCCTTAGTCTTGCCGTCGGCGCCATGGCTTGCGAAGGTTTTTTCGGCGCCCAAGGGGCGGTCCTGTTCGTCTTCCTGGCCCTGTTCGGGTGGCTGCTGACGTTTTTGCTCGGCATTCTGCAAAGGATTATCCCGTTCCTCGCCGCGATGAACGCCGGCAGGGAAGACGGCACGCCTCCGCGCCTGTCGGACTTGGCCGACGAGGCTCCGCTGAAAATCCACGCCGTCTGTCATTTCAGCGCGCTGGCGCTGGTGTCTTGGGGCATCATTTCCGACCATGGCGGTATTGTCATGGCCGGGGGAATTGCCGGTCTCGGCGGGTCGTTGGCCTACCTCTGGTTTACGCTTGACGTGCTGAGACGCTTTGCAAAATTCCGCCTGAAAGGCGGGAATGTCGGTACGAAACAACAACTCAACAAGGGAACTGTTTGATTATGAATCACCTGAGCCTTCACATACTGCAAACGCTTCACCAGGAACATCTGGCGATAATGTCTCTTTTGGAACGCCTGGAGGACCTGCTCGGGCAGAACGGCCCGGATCGGGCGCCGGCTTCGGATAGCGGTCAAATCAAAGGCATTCTCGAAGAACTCGTGAACGTCATGGAAAACGAGATCAGCAACCACTACGCCTTCGAGGAGGGACACCTGTTCCCCCGTTTCTCGCAGTTGGCCGACGCCGGCATTCCGATGATGCTTAAAGGCGAGCACGACGCCATCAGGCCGCTGGCCAAGCGCATTACCGAGCTGGCCCGCGCCGCCCTCGCCGGCGGATTTACCGCCGAGACATGGCGTGAATTCCACTCCTTCGGCATGGAATTGGTGGAGCGGGAGGTGTTTCACGTTCAGAAGGAAGAAATGGGCTTCCTTCCCGGCCTTCAGCATATGCTGGACCCCGCCGAGGACCCCGCCCTGGTCGCCGCCTACGCGGCGATAAAGAACGGCGGATAAAATCTCGACCGGTCGTCATCGGCGCTTGAATTTTCCGCCGGAGTAAATAATGTTCGGATAATACGCATTATGCGTTAGAATAGGTTCAAGTCTTACCAGTTGCAGGGATCAGTGAAAACAGGGGGATATTCATGAGTGACGGGAAGTACCGCCTAGTTACGCGAAGTGACTTTGATGGCCTGGTGTGCGCCGTGATCCTTAAGGAAATGAACCTGATCAATGAGATCAAGTTTGTCCATCCCAAGGATATGCAGGACGGCACCATTCTGGTTTCCGGCAACGATATCACCACCAATCTGCCCTATGTGAGAGGGGTTCACCTCGCGTTTGACCACCACGCCAGCGAGATGATCAGGGTCGAGGTCGATGAGGGGAACTATGTCAACGATCCCGACGCCCCTTCGGCGGCGCGGGTGGTCTATGACTACTATGGCGGTAAACAGGAATTCAAAAGGATCGCCGATGACCTGATGGACGCCGTTGACAAGAGCGACTCCGCCCAGTTCAACGAAGATGAAATTATCAACCCCAAAGGCTGGGTGCTGCTTAACTATCTTATGGACTCGCGCACCGGACTTGGGCGTTTCAAGGAGTTCCGCATATCCAACTACCAGTTGATGATGGACCTTATCGACTTTTGCCGCGATCACGCCATTGAGGAGATATTGGATCTTCCCGACGTCAGGGAGCGGGTCAATCTTTACAAAAGTCATGAGCAAAAGTTCAAGGATCAGATCATGCGCTGCACTACCGTTCACGGCAATCTGGCTGTTCTTGATCTTCGTAAAGAGGAAATGATTTACGCCGGCAACCGCTTCATGATTTATGCGTTGTTTCCCAAAATAAATATTTCCATTCACGTCATCTGGGGGCTGAACAAGCTGAACACGGTGCTGGCCACAGGCAAGTCGGTTCTGAACCGCTCGTCCAAGACCGACATCGGCGGGCTGATGCTTAAGTACGGCGGCGGCGGCCACCATGCGGCCGGCACCTGCCAGATCGACAACGAGGACGCCGACCGGGTGCTCGGCGAACTTATCAAGAAGATCAACAAGGACGGTTGATGATATGTTGCCGCCGATGATGGACGGCTGGCGGAAATCGCCGAAGGCGTTGGCGGTTATGGTTACCATCGCCATGGGCTTGTCGTTGCTGGCCGGCCTCAGCGGCTGCGGCAACGAAGAGTCGCCGTTACGCTATGTCATTGAGGCCGTGCGCGGCGATCCATACGCTCTTTCCGGGGCCGGAACGGAAGAACTGGGCCGCTTTAACGCCGTCTATAGCCAATACGCCGTCCGGCAAAGCGGCGACAAGCAGCTAAATCATTTCCGCGACGCCTTCAAACTGGCGCGCGCCAAGTATGTAAGCGAGATATCGGACGCCAAGCTGATCGACGCCGCCATCAAGGGGGTGAACGAACTGAAGGCCGAGCCTCATTCCCTGCAACCGCCTGTGCTGGTGGAGGCGGCCCTGGACGCCATGATGGCGTCGCTTGATCCCCATTCCAGATACCTCAACCCGGACGAGCTGCGCGAGACCCAGCTTGCCACCAAGGGAGAGTTCGGCGGGCTGGGGATCGAGGTCACTCTTGAGGATGAGACGCTCAAGGTGATTGCGCCGATCGAGGATACCCCCGCCTTCGCCGCCGGCATCAAGGCCAAAGACACAATCACCCACCTTGACGGCGATCCGATCAAGGGCAAGACCCTGACCTACGCCGTCGGGCGCATGCGCGGGAAGCCGGGATCGGAAATCCGCCTGACTATCGCCAGGGAGGGCGCGTCCCCCTTCGACGTCACCATCATCCGCGCCGTCATAAAGGTAAAATCGGTGCGTTGGCAGACCGAGGGCAACGTCGGCTATATCCGGGTCACCGGCTTTAATGAAAATGTCGAGATAAACGTCGAAAAAGCGATGGCGGATATTTCCCTGAAAACAGGGGCGCGTCTCAAGGGGATCGTGCTGGACCTGCGCAACAATCCCGGCGGTCTTCTGATGGAGTCGGTGGCCTTGTCCGATCTGTTCCTTGACAAAGGGCGGATCGTATCGGTGCTGGGGCGCGGCGGCCCGGAGAGCGACCGCGTCTACACCGCCCGAAGCGGTGATTTAGCTTCCGGTTTGCCGATGGTGGTGTTGATTGACGGCGGTTCGGCCTCGGCTTCCGAGATCGTCGCCGGCGCCTTGCAGGATCATCGCCGGGCGACGGTCATGGGCCGACGCTCATTCGGCAAGGGGTCGGTGCAGACCATTACCCCGCTGTCCATGGAAGGCGCGCTGAAATTGACTACCCAGCTTTATTATTCGCCGTCGGGGCGGGCTATTCAAGCTCGCGGCGTCGAGCCTGATATCCTGTTCTCCGTAAAGGATGAAGAAGCCGCCAAGGACGGCCGGCACGAAGCCGATCTTGCCGGCGCCCTGCCTGCGGTTTCGGCAAGCCCGGCCCACTCGCGCATCGTCGTGGATGAAAAAGAATGCCCGCCGGTCGCCAACAAGAATGAAAAGGCCGATCACCAGCTCGGTTGCGCCATAGCCCTGCTCAGCGCCGAATCACAGGAAAAATTCCTGGCTTCCTTCGGCGCCAGGCATTCCATGTAGCTTCATAAAAAAAACGGCGACCCCGCGATGGGACCGCCGTTTTTTACTAACCTGAAATGGTAAGGTTATTTCTTCATGGCCGAGTCATGCTTGGGATCGACCAGCGGATTGTACCCGTCCGGGCGTCCGCCGGAGCAGGCGCTGACGGCGAATATCCCGACGGTCATGACCACAAGCACGGCGACTTTGCTCAACTTCTTCCAACCAAATCCCGACATTCTGAAATCCCCCTCGCTAAAAGTTTCCGGTAATCAGCCCGCAAGCGGGCTGCGTTCTCACCCTGTTAAACAAAACTATCCCGCTGAACATTGCAGAATTCAACGGCTAATTCAATGAGGGATTATACCCTCGTTGAAAACTTGATCAGGCCGTTCGGTCTTTCTTCAGCGCCTCGGCGATGAGGAAGGCCAGTTCCAGGGCCTGGGTGGCGTTCAGACGGGGATCGCAGTGGGTGTGGTAGCGGCTGGAGAGGTCGGCTTCCTTGATCTCCTGGGCGCCGCCGACGCACTCGGTGACGTCTTGGCCGGTCATCTCGAAATGGACGCCGCCGGCTTGGGATCCCTCGGCTTTATGGATGGCGAAAAAGGCGCGGACCTCCTTGATGATATGATCGAAATGACGGGTCTTGTAGCCGTTGGCCATTTTCACGGTGTTGGCGTGCATGGGGTCGCAGGCCCACACCACCTTACGGTCCCCGCCTTTAATGGCGCGGATCAGCGGCGGCAACAGGCGCTCAATGTTGTCCGCTCCCATGCGGGTGATGACGGTCAGGCGTCCCGGCTCGTTGCCGGGGTTCAGTTTGTCGGCGAGGCGGAGCAAGTCGTCGGGCTTCATTGTCGGGCCGGCCTTAAGGGCGATCGGATTGCCGATGCCGGTGAGAAACTCGATATGGCCGCCGTCGATGTCGCGTGTGCGGTCGCCTGCCCACAGCAGATGAGCCGAGGTGTCGTACCAGTCGCCGGTGGTGGAATCGATGCGGGTCATCGCCTGCTCGTAGGGCAATTGGAGCGCCTCGTGCGAGGTATAGAAGGGCGTCTCGCGGATTTGCGGCGTAGTCTCGGAAGTCAAGCCGCAGGCGGCCATGAAATTAAGCGTCTCGGTCAGGCGGTCGGCCAGGTCCTTGTAGCGCTCGGCGAGAGGCGAGCCGGCGACGAAGCCCAGGTTCCACTGATGCACTTTGTGCAGGTCGGCATAGCCGCCCTGGGCGAAGGCGCGCAGCAGGTTCAGAGTGGCCGCCGACATGTTGTAGCTCTGGATCATGCGCTCGGGGTCCGGCCGGCGATCCTTGGCCGTGAAATCCATGGCGTTGATCATGTCGCCGCGATAGCTGGGCAGGGTGACGCCGTCCTTGGTCTCCGTGTCGCTGGATCGCGGCTTGGCCAACTGGCCCGCCATGCGGCCGACCTTGACCACCGGGCAAGCTGCGCCGTAGGTCAGGACCACCGCCATTTGCAGCAGCACCCTGAAGGTGTCGCGGATATTGTCGGGATGAAACTCGGCGAAGCTTTCGGCGCAGTCGCCGCCTTGAAGCAAAAAGGCCTTGCCCTCGGAAACGCGCCCCAGCGCCGCTTTCAGGCTCCGCGCCTCGCCGGCGAACACCAGCGGCGGAAAGCGTCCGAGGCGCCGTTCGACATCGGCCAGCGCGGCGACATCCGGATACTGCGGTATATGCTCGACCGGCTTGCCGCGCCAGCTATCCGGCGCCCATTTTCCAGACATTTCGGAACCCCTTCGCCGTGAAACGAAAATCAGGAAAAAGCCTATACGCCCGAAGGGGGAGATTTTCCAGGGAAAACCTGCTTAAGCCACCACGTCGATGAGCGCCTTGACGAGGTCCGTGTTCTTGCCCAGCGAGATGGCGTCCAGGTACAGGTTGCGCACATAGGCCTGGGACTCAATGATCGACAAATTCAGGTTATTGAGGCGCAAGCCGTTGTCCTCGGCGGCTTTCATCTTGATCAGGGAGGCCGCTGTCTTTTCGTCGATCAGGCTGTTGAACCCGGCAATCTCGTTATCGGTTTGGGTCAGGTAGAAGAGGGCCGAGTCCAAGGCGGAACGGAACGTCGGAAGTATCGAGTCCAACGTAATTTCGGCGGCGTGCAGATCAGCAGCGGCGCGGCTGCGCCCGTCGGCGGTGGACAGTCCTTCGTAGAACCAGGAATCAAGAACGCCGAGGCCGGAACGGGTAATGGTCCCGGAGTACTGGGTGGCGTCGGAGGTATCAAAGCCGGTGGTGAAAGTAACGGCGGCGGTGGAGGCGGTGAAGCTGTCCAACTGAATGGCGCCGCTGCTCAGGCTTACATAGGCGCCGGTGTAGACGCCCGTCGAATCAACAAAACGCTTGAACTGGTTAAGGTCACGGTCGCGGCGCCAGATATAATCGCCCGCTTCCTTGATGGTGTAGTCATAGCCGATGAACGAGCGCCCGACCGAGTTGGTGGCGCCGTTGGTCTGGTAACGGTAGCTGAAGTCGCTCTGAGGTGTGCTGCCGAGAAGGTTCGGGGTATCCCTGGTTGATTCCGCTTCGTAGTTTATACGTTTCAGCAAGGCGTCAAAGGCGGAAGCATGTCCGGGAAAACTGGCGGAGTCCCCGTATTGGGCATTCCAAACGCCGGTCACCATATTATTGAGCAGGGAATCGATAGCATCGCCCCTGGCGACGACGCGCTCAATAAAATCCGTGGCGGCGGATAGTTCTTTCCGGAGAGCCTGAAAGCCGCCGGCTTCCAGGTTGATGGCGTTGATTTTCTGCTTGGTGTCGGAAGATATCGTCTTTTGAGCGAGTTCCACCTTATGCGCGTTGAAGCTGTTAAGCTGTAACGACAGCAGAATATTACCGATGCTTCGGGTATCGACAGGCGATAGTATGGTCATGGCGCGCCTTCTGCCGACATACGCTCAAGCACGACGGCTTCCCCGGATTCTCCGGAAAATACCCATCATCCCATCAATATTAACATTTTATTAAGCATAATAGCAACTGACCAGTGGCCGACTGTCGATAACAAATTAAATTGATATCTATTTATTTTACAGCGGCCAGCATGGGGAGAGGCGTCCGCCCATACGCAGAGGCGCTATGTGGCGGGCCAGGCCGGTGCGGTCATCGGTTTCGACGTAGACGGCGCACAACGTAGCCTCGCCGTTCGCCGGCTCCAGCCGTTCCTTGTTAACTTTCCTGGTGAAACGCGATATCGCCTCTGTTTTCTGCATGCCGATGACCGAGTCGTAGTCTCCGCACATGCCCACATCGGTAAGATAGGCGGCGCCGCCGCGCAATATCCGGGCGTCGGCGGTCGGCACATGGCTATGAGTGCCGATGACCATCGACACCCGTCCGTCCATGGCGTGGCCCATGGCCATCTTTTCGCTGGTCGCTTCGGCGTGGATATCAATGATTATGCAATCAACGGTCTCGGCCAGACGATGTTCGGCCAAAACCTTCTCGACGGCGGCAAACGGATCGTCCAGCGGGTCCATGAACAGGCGGCCCAGGGGATGGATAACCAACACCTTGCGGCCTGTGGATGTTTTGAAGACGCCGACGCCTTTGCCGGGCGTGCCTTTCGGGTAATTAATCGGACGCAGCAGCCGGGGGTCGCCGTCGATATAGTTCATGATCTCGCGCTGGTCCCAGACATGGTTGCCGGTGGTGATGACATCGACGCCGGCCTCGTAGAAAGCCTTGCATATCGTGTCGGTAATGCCGAAGCCATGGGCGGCGTTCTCGCCGTTGACGACGACGAAATCCAGTTCCAGGCGGCGGCGCAGTTCCTTGAGATTGTCCATCACTACCGTTCGACCGGAGCGACCGACGATATCGCCGCAAAACAGAATCTTCATGCCGCCCTTCCCGTCCTGAAAGCTCCTTGCTCGGTGACTATCCGGTCAAGCTGTTGATCATAGCCGTCTCGCGGCGTCGTTTCCATGCGTTGCGCCTCAAAGGCAAGTCCCACCGCCGTCACCCGTTTAATAGCGCGTAACGCTCCCAGGGTGCGGTCATAATAGCCGCCGCCTTGGCCCAGCCGGTAACCGTCTTTATCAAACGCCAGCAACGGACAAAGCACCACCTCGGGCGTCACTTCCTCGGCGTCGCTTCCGGGTTGACGGGTTCCATGACTGCCGTTTTCCAGCTCCATGCCCGGACGCCATCGGCGAAAGACCAGCGGGGCGCCCGGCTTCGTCACCACCGGCAACGCGCATACATAGCCGAGGCCGTGAAGGCGGCGGAGTAGCGGTTCGGCGTCGATCTCGCCGCCTATCGCCAGATAACCGGCGATAACGGCTCCCGGCGCCGGGAAATTCATTTCTTTCATCGCCGCCAGAAAGTTGTCCTTCAGGCGTTGAGCCGCCCCGTCCGCCGCATGACGAGCGTCCCGGCGCTCCGCCCGCGCCCGCGTACGCTGACGTTTTTTTTGTTCATCAATGGACATGAGAGGCCTTAAAATAACGAGGCGGCGCCACATAAGCCGTTAGCCGTAATTCCTCTGTGGCCTGTAGGTACAGGTGGGCGCCATATACCGAACCCACGGGTCCGGCAGGGACAGCTCCCTAGAGAAAAATATTGGCCCCAGGGATTTTATTGGCCTGACGCGCTACGCAGCAACCGCCTCATCTATGAATCTAGGACTCTTCCAGGCTTTTCGCAATGTCTTCGATGCGCAGCGTCAACTTTTCTATTCGGGAACCGATCATATTCTCGGCATCCCGGCGGGCTGATGCGTTCTTATCGGTAGAACGAAATGATTCCAGCTCGGCATAGGCGTCGGAAAGCTCGTCGGCAACCAACAGACTCGCCATCACCAACAGGCGGGCGTCGCCGACCTGACCGATGGACGCCACCAGTTCGCCGATTCGCTTATCCACATAAGCGCCCAGACGCGCCAAGTGCGCCTCCTGGCCGTCGTCGCAGGCGATCTGATACTTGCGCCCGTTGATGGCGACCGTAACCTGAGCCATATGCTAACTTTCAAGAATCGTTCTGAGGCGATTGATGGCGCCGTCAAGTCGCGCCGAAACGATATCGTTGACTTCCTTCAGCGTTGAATTTTCTTTCCGCAGTTCATCCGACTCTTCGGAATCAACCCGGTCGTTACTTAGGGAGGGGCGCGCCTTAACCGCCGCTTCCATCCGGGTCACGGCCTGATCGAGCCGCTCCCAGGCCTTTTGCGGCTGAGCCGATTTCATGATTTCCGCGCTGTTCGTCCTGTTGGTCACCGGGTTCTTTCCCCCTTGCCCGAAGCTGATGCAGAATATGACTTGACGCCGGAGGGCGTCAACCGTCAACAATTGGCTGTTCACGAAGTAGAGTGTGCTTTAGAAAAGCGTATGCCGTAAAACAATAAGGCCAGGGAGGAACGAATGTCGGTTCGTGTAGGGATCAACGGGTTCGGTCGGATCGGTCGTTTGACCTTAAGGGCGCTTATCGAGTCGGGACGCACCGATATCGAGGTGGTCGGCATCAACGACCTGGGGCCGGTAGAAACCAACGCCCATCTGCTCAAGTATGATTCGGTCCACGGCGCCCTCTCCGGCGATATCAAGGTCGCCGGCAACACCATGGACGTAGGTCGCGGCCCGATCAGGGTCACCGCCGAGAAAGACCCTTCAAACCTGCCTTGGGGCGACCTCGGCGTCGATATCTGTTTTGAATGCACCGGGATTTTCACCGCCCGCGACAAGGCGGCGGCGCACCTGAAAGCGGGCGCCGGGAAAGTTCTGATCTCGGCGCCCGGCAAGGACGCCGACCTGACCGTGGTCTACGGCGTTAACCACGGCAAGCTGACGTCTGCGCACAAGATCGTCTCCAATGCGTCATGCACCACCAACTGTCTGGCCCCGGTGGCCGATGTGCTGAACAAGGCGGTAGGCATCGACAAGGGCTTCATGACCACGGTCCACGCCTTCACCGGCGACCAGAACACCACCGACGCCCTGCACAAGGACTTGGGCCGGGCGCGCGCCGCTTCCCTGTCGTTGATCCCCGCCTCCACCGGCGCCGCCAAGGCGGTCGGTCTGGTGCTGCCGGAGCTGGCGGGCAGACTGGACGGCGTCGCCATCCGCGTTCCCACTCCCAACGTCTCGGCGGTTGATTTATGCTTCATCGCCAAGCGAAGCACCACCATCGAGGAAATCAACAGCGCCGTCAAAAAGGCCGCCGAGGGTTCGCTTAAGGGCATCCTCGGCTATACGGAACTGCCGCTGGTGTCGGTGGATTACAACCACAACTCATTGAGTTCCTGTTTCGCCGCTCCCGAAACCAGGGTGATGGACGGCACGCTGGTGCGTATCCTCACCTGGTATGACAACGAGTGGGGATTCTCGTGCCGCATGCTCGACACCGCCCTGGCGCTGCATAAAGCGGGGTAGGGATTATTTTTTCGGAGCGTGGGCGGCGAGGAAGGCTTTGACCGCTTGACGCGCCGCCGCCTCCATCTCGCCGGGGGCAGTCGCCGCCGCCATGCCGAGAAGACGGCGCAGGTAAAGGTCGCCGCGCAACATGGCAAAAAACAGGCGGGCCGAACCCAGCGGATCGGCAACGCCGAGGATTCCACTGCCGTCCAGGTCGGCCAGATAAACGGCCAAGTTTTCCGCCGCCTGCTTGGGGCCGGATCGATAAAAGGCCTCGGCCAGTTCCGGAAAGCGGGCGCTCTCGGCGATGACGACGCGGAAAGTAGCCAGACTCTCCTCCGCCATGACCAACTCCAGAAATTGCCCGGCGATGCCGAGCAGAACTTCTTCATGATCGTCGCCGTGAAGCTTGTCAGCCGCAGCGGTAGTTGTAACGGCAGGCATCAGCCGGCCGCATTTGTCACGAATGATGGCGCCGAAAAGGGCATCCTTGGCGCCGAAGTGACTGTAAATAGTCTGCTTGGCGACGCCGGCCTCCCTTGCAATAGCGTCCATGCCGGCGGCGCCGTAGCCGCTTTCCAGGAAGACACGGGTCGCCGCCTTGAGAATGGCGTCGCGCTTGGGCGAGGCCTTGCCGCTATCCCCGGTGGGTTGGTGCTTTTTCGCCATATTAAATCTTGCTGTTGATCGTCGGCCTGAATATATAGTAGGCTGGACTGGACAGTCTAGTCTAGTCTAATCTAATTCTCTGTCATGACCGGATGATCCGATGCCTTTGAAAGTTCGCTTTATGTTTGCGGTCGGTCTCGCCGTAACTGCCGCCCTCGGCATTGCCGCCGGGATTTATTTGTTCGCTTATTCCTCCTCCGGCGCGCCGCAGAATGTTTCGACACCTCCAGCTCCGCCGGTTACTGTGGCCCCGCCGATCAAACGGGAAGTCATCGATTGGAATGAATTCACCGGCCAATTCGCTCCGGTCGATTACGTCGAAGTGCGGGCCATGGTCGGCGGCTACTTGACCGAAATCCATTTCATCGACGGTCGCTCGACGCAGAAAGGCGACCTTCTTTTCGTTATTGATCCCCGACCGTTCGAGATCGCCTTAGCCTCGGCGCGGGCCAGGCTCGATCAGGCTGTCTCCAGCCTTGAGTTCGCCGACCGTCAATTAACCCGCGCCGGCGAGCTTAAACAGCACGACAATCTTCCGCAGAGCACGCTGGACCTACGCCGGAGCGAATCGCGAGGGGCCGGCGCGGCGACGGAAGCCGCTCGGGCCGCAGTGCGCGAGGCTGAACTTAATCTGCAATTCACCCGCGTCACGGCTCCAGTGACAGGGCGGGTCGGCGCCCGACAAATCAGCATCGGCAATCTGGTAACGGCAGGCGGCGCCGGCGGCAACGCCGGCGGCGGCACGCTGTTGACCACTATCGTGTCGCAAGATCCCGTCTACTTCAATTTTGACATGAGCGAGGCCGATTATCTCGCCTTCCGACGTTCACGCAGGGATGCCGCGACTGACGACGAGTTGGACGCGCCTGTGCAGTTGCGTCTGATGGACGAGGCTGATTGGACGCTTCAGGGCCGATTGACATTCATCGATAACCAAGTGGATCGGACCAGCGGCACCATCCGCGCCCGCGCCGTCATAGCCAATTCAAACCACTTCATAACGTCAGGCGCCTTCGGTCGCATACGCATGCCCGTCTCCGCGCCTTACGAAGCGCTGCTGGCGCCGGACGCATCAGTCGTCACCGATCAGAACCGCAGCGTCCTGATGACGGTTGCGGCTGATGGGACGGTGGTTCCCAAGCCGGTTGATGTCGGGCCGCCGGTCGATGGGCTGCGGGTCGTGCGATCAGGCATATCGTCCGATGACCTGATCATCATCAACGGACTGATCCTTGCCCGCCCCGGCGCCAAAGTGACACCGCAGCCGGACAGTGCTGCGGGCCGGACGCCGCTTGCCGGCGACAAATAGGGGGAGCCGGGCGCTCATGCGTTTATCGCACTTCTTTATCGACCGGCCGATCTTCGCAACGGTCATCTCTTTGCTGATTACCATCGTCGGCGCCATCTCCTATTTCAAGCTGCCCGTCGCCCAGTATCCGGAGATCGCTCCGCCTACGATCATAGTCAGCGCCTCCTATCCCGGCGCTTCGGCCAAAGTGGTCAGCGACACGGTGGCGACGCCGTTGGAGCAACAGATCAACGGCGTTGAAAACATGCTCTATATGAGCAGTCAAGCGACCGGCGACGGCAACCTGAGACTGACCATAACCTTCGCCCTGGGATCGAATCTGGACACAGCGCAAGTGCTGGTGCAGAACCGCGTCGCCATCGCCCAGGCGCGCCTGCCCGAAGAAGTCAAGCGCATCGGCGTGACGGTGGCGAAGAACTCGCCGGATATGCTGATGGTGATCCATCTAACATCGCCTGACGGCTCACGCGACCAACTCTACATTTCCAATTTTGCCACCCTCCGGATCATGGACGCTCTTGCGCGTCTGAGCGGCGTAGGCGACGTGCGCGTGTTTGGAGCGCGTGACTACGCCATGCGCGTGTGGCTGGACCCTGAACGGGCATCTGCCCGCGACCTGACCGCCGGAGAGGTGATCAAGGCGCTGCAAGGGCAGAATGCGCAGGTAGCCGCAGGCACGCTCAACGCCCCGCCCATGCCGGACCAGGCCGCCTTCCAGCTCAGCGTGCATACGCAGGGCCGCCTTGTTGATCCCGAGCAATTCGGCAAAGTAATCGTAAAGACTGACGCCGACGGGCGCGTCACCCGCCTCAAGGATATCGCCCGCATCGAGTTGGGCGCCCAGGATTATAGCCTCAACGGTTACCTCAACCGGCTCAACGCCGTACCTATTGTCATTTTTCAGCGCCCCGGCTCCAATGCGCTGGAGACGGCCGATCGTGTGCTGGCTAAGGTTAAAGAGCTGTCGAAGTCGTTCCCTGCGGGGGTGCGCTACGAGGTTCCCTACAATCCGACCGAGTTCATCGCCAAGTCGGTGTCGGCCGTCAATAAGACCATCTTTGAGGCTATCATCCTCGTGGTGGTTGTGGTCGTGCTTTTCCTTCAGACGTGGCGGGCCTCAATCATACCGATGGTGGCTATCCCGGTATCGTTGGTGGGAACTTTCGCCGTCCTCGCGGCCATGGGCTACTCGCTTAACAACCTGTCGTTGTTCGGGTTGGTATTGGCCGTGGGCATCGTTGTGGATGACGCCATCGTCGTGGTCGAAAATGTCGAGCGCCGCATTCGCGAAGGCATGATGCCCGGAAACGCCGCGCACCTGACCATGGACGAGGTGGGCAGCGCGCTGGTGGCGATCGCTCTCGTGCTGTGCGCCGTCTTCATCCCGGCGGCTTTCGTTCCCGGCATTTCCGGCCAGTTCTTCCGCCAGTTCGCAGTGACCATCACGGCGTCAACCGTAATATCGCTGATCATCTCTTTAACGCTTTCTCCCGCTCTGTGCGCCTTGTTGTTTAAACCTCATAAAGAGCATGACGTTCACGCCGCGTCGGTCTGGGCGCGCCCCGTCATTATATTCTTCGCCGCCTTCAACCGCAGCTTTAGCCGCCTGGCCGGCGGCTATGGGACAATGACCCGTCGGGTTATCCGTATGTCGGCAATTATGCTCGTGCTGTACGGAGGGCTTATCGGCCTGACCGGCTACGAGTTCATAAACACCCCCAAGGGATTCCTTACCGAGCAGGACCAGGGTTACCTCATCAACATCATCCAACTGCCGGCCGGGGCGTCGCTGGCGCGCACCGATGCGGTGGTCAAACGCGCCGTGGACATCATGCTCGACATTCGCGGAGTCGCCAACGCTGCGGTATTCAGCGGCCTGGACGCCTCGACCTTCACCAATGCCTCTAATTCCGCCGCCATCTTCATTCCGTTGAAGCCGTTTGAGGAACGCGCGGCGCAAGGGCTGCGCTCGTCCGATATCCTGGCCGAGGTGAGGAAGCGGCTGGCGGTAATCCAAGAGGCTATGATCATTACCGTGCAGCCCCCTCCGGTGCGCGGCATCGGTAGCGCCGGCGGGTTCAAGATGATCATTCAGGACAAGGCCGGACACGGCTCCAAGGCCCTCGAAAATGTGGCCTTCGACATGATGATGGCGGCCAACATAACTCCCGGTCTGGTTAATGCATTCACCCTCTTCAACACGCGGACGCCCAGCATCTACGCCGATATAGACCGCGTTCGGTCGCAAATGCTCGGCATCTCCATTGACCGGGTGAACGAAGCGTTGCAGGTCTATCTCGGCTCGACCTTCGTCAACGAATTCAATTTCCTGGGACGGACCTACCGGGTTACCGCGCAGGCCGACAGCCCTTTCCGCGACGACCTGCGCGACATCGCCTCGCTTAAGGTCCGCAACGATCACGGTAAGATGGCGCCCATAGGCTCGGTTGCGTCGTTCCGCTACGACAGCGGCCCCTACCGCGTGCCGCGTTACAACCTATATGCAGCCGCCGAGTTGCAAGGCGCCGCAGCGCCGGGATATTCGTCGAGTTATGCCCTTGCTGCCATGGAGCGGCTTGCCGCCGAGCGGCTGCCGGAAGGCTTCGGCTTTGAATGGACCGAACTGGCGTTGCAGGAGAAAATGGCGGGGGATCAAGGGCTGCTGGTATTCGCGGCGTCGGTGTTGTTCGTTTTCCTGCTCCTGGCCGCCCAGTACGAAAGCTGGTCGCTGCCGCTGGCGGTAGTGCTGATTGTGCCTATGTGCCTATTGGCCGGCGTGTCCGGCCTGATCGTGCGCGGTCTGCCCATCGACATTCTGGCGCAGATCGGCTTCATCGTGCTGATCGGCTTGGCCGCCAAAAACGCCATCTTGATCATTGAATTCGCCCGGCAGGCCGAAATAGAGGGGATGAGCCGGGTGGAGGCCGCCATACACGCGGCGCGCACCCGCCTGCGTCCGATCCTAATGACTTCGCTCGCCTTTATCCTTGGCGTGACGCCGCTTGTCTGGGGCGTCGGGGCCGGCGCCGAAATGCGCCGGGCGCTTGGAACCACCGTGTTCTCCGGCATGATCGGCGTAACCGTCTTCGGCCTGATCTTCACGCCTGTCTTCTATGTTGTGATTCGTGCGGCGGCCGCCCGCTTGTCGGCGGCAACCCGCAGCCAACCTCTGTCGGCCCTCAATTCTTCCGGCGAATGACGATGGCGATGACGCCGTCATTTTCGGTTTTTTCCACCAGTTCGTGACCGGCGCTCTTGCAGAAGGCCTCGAAATCAGCAACGGCGTTGGCGTCGGTGGCGAGGATTTCGATGATGTCGCCGGACGCCAGTTTCTTCATCGCCTTGGCGGCGCGAAGGACGGGAAGCGGGCAAACAAGCCATCTCGCATCAAGGGTCGTCTTCGCCATGCCGTCATCCAAACTCTTATGCCAATTCAAATTATCTTTAACCTCCCCTTGCCCCTCCTTAGTAAGGAGGGGAATAGTGAAGAGGCCTTAGTAAGGAGGGGAAAAGTTCCTCCCCTTACCAAGGGGAGGTCAGGAGGGGTTACTCTTCCCAGACAACTTCATAAAGGATGATCGGGTCGGCGAACCCCTTCATCGCGTAGGGGCCGCGATTGGTGAAGTTTATCTTTCCGCCGGCGCAGATGCCGCGCACGATCTCGGAGACGAATATCTGTTCCGACTGGGCCTTGTCAACGATACGCGCCGATAACTGAACCGTGGTGCCGAACAGATCGTCGTCCTCGGCTATCGGCTCGCCGGCGTTGATGCCGATTTTCAGGTGCAGCGGCAGGTCGGGATCGGCCTTGTTGTGGGCCGCCGCCTTCCTTTGAATGAAGATCGCCGCCTCGACGCCGTTGGAGGTGGAAGAAAACGACGCCATGATGCCGTCGCCGGTGTGCTTGATCTCCTTGCCGGTAAACTCGGTGAGAGCGTCGCGGACGATAACGTTGTGGGCGCGCACCACTTTCTGGGCCACGGCGTCGCCTCTGCTTTGGGTGAGGGCGGTGGAGCCGACCATATCGGTGAACATCACCGTGATCGGCCCCGTCTTTTCGTCTTTATCCTTGGGCTTGTTCCATTCGACGAGGGCCTTTGCCAACTTGTCGCCGGCGCCGGACTGTTCGCCCAGGTAGTTGTTCATGGCGTTGCGTCCGGCCTGGAACATCTGCATATAGCGGGCGTCGGCCAACAGATAATCCGCATACTTGCCGGCGAAGACTTTGGCGTCCTCCTTCTTGAAACCCATGACCTGGACGCAATCGCCGATAATGGCAACCGCCGATTTTTCATCCAGATTGCGTTCCTGACTTAGTATTTCGCAGGTTCCGGCGAGGAACAGATTGACGCCGAATTTGTTAAAACTGTCCAGATTCGGCTGGGAGACCATGACCTGGCTTAACGCCTCGCCGAGAAATTTCATCATGAACTTTTTTTGTTCATTGGCGTGGGCGGACAGGGGTTCTTCCTTCCCTGCGTCCTCTTTAACTTCTTCCGTTTTTTCCTCAGCTTCTTCTCCGGTCTCCTCCTCATCTTCCTCCTCTGCTTCGGCCAGAGCCTTTTCCGCCTTTTCAGCGGCTTTGTCGGCGTCGACGGACTTCTTCTCGACCTTCGGCGGGGAACGTTTCGGCGGCGGCGCCTGTCGGCGGGCGACCGGCGCGGCGCCATGACTCGACAGGCACAGCGTCTCCTTGGACAGGAAAACGCGGTACATGGAAATCATGCTGAGCACGAAGACGACGCTGAAAGTGACGAACATGGCATTGCTCTGGGCGTTAATGCTCATCGAGGTTCCGCTCATCCACACCATGGTCATCCAGGTGAACAGGCCGGCCAGGACTATGCTGAAAAGCATAACAAACAACAGCTTGACGATAATGCCGGTGAGGGAAGACCCGGTTTCTTTCTTGGCCGGCTTTGCCTTGCCGGCCTGTGCTTTGCGGACTGCCGGCTCATCATCATCATCGTGTGAATCGGCCGGAGGGATCTTCGGCTTGGGTTCTATGGCCTTGGGTCTCTGGAAAGGAGGCGGCCTTTTTTGCGCGGGCTTTTCAGCGGACTTCTCGCCGGAACGAAGCGCGCCGCCGACGCTCGGCCCCATGCTCTTGTCGGCGGCGGCCCCCTTAAGGTTGGGACTTATATAGACGACCACTTCATCGCTTAGTCCCGTCGCATCATCATAGGTTTCCCGGATCACCCTGACGCCGCCAACGCCTGACACCTTGCCCATGACGACGGCGTCCTGGATGGCCGTGTCTTTCTGAGTCCTCGAATATCGGGACATCATTTCCCAATGTCCCTTTTGCAGGACATGGACTTCAAAGCTTATCGCAAGGGCCATTCTGCGCCTCTCGGATCGGAACCTGAACAAGGCTCATTTCAGCAAGCTCAAACGAAAGCGACAGCGCGCCTTTCGATGACCGCCGCACCAAGTATAATGTTAAACGTGAAAATTATTAGGAAATTGCTAACAGGAGGCGTCGGCGTCAGGTTTTTTTGTTGGTCCTGACGCGCCCTAAATCAGGCCTTGATGCCGAGATTCTTGAACCGCTTGTTGAATTTCGCCAACTGACCGCCGCTGTCCATCAGGCGGTGAATCCCCGTCCACGCCGGATGGGTCTTAGGATCGATATCCAGTTTCAATACATCGCCCTCCTTGCCCCAGGTGGAACGTGTATCGTATGTGCTGCCATCCGTCATCTGGATGGTGATCGCATGATAATTCGGGTGGATATCTTTCTTCATGGCGCTCTGACTCCGGTCAATAATTTCCCCTATATACCCAAGCATCGCCGATGGTTCAAGGGGTTCAATCAATCTCTATGATCGCCCGCATCCGCCCGTCGGAGAAATGAGCCAACTGTTGATGAAAGGTTCGGGAAAGGAAGTCATCAATCTTCACCACCGGATTCAGATGGTAAAGGATATCGGCAAGAAATGTATTGAGCCGCTTATTATCGAGCGACTTGGCGATAATGAAAGTGGGGAAGTTCTCGGCGGTCAGGCCGATAAACTCATAGCCGTGAGTTCGCACAAATTCGTTGACCGCCTCGACCACGCCGAAGTCCAACGAACGGGCATAATCATGATTGGCGTAATCATGCCCCAAGATAAGCCCGTCATCCTTTACTTTCGGTGCGAAGAGTTCAATGTCCTTCAGGACATGCTCGTACTTATGATTGCCGTCAATGTAGATCCAATCAAACGTGCGGTCGGGGAATTCACGGCAGGCGTTGAAAGAAAAATCCCTGTGGATTTCGATGACGCCGGAACTGATTTCCGGCTCAAACCTGCAAAGAACCGCCTGATGGCGCGCCTCTCCGTCCCCGGCTTTATTCTTTTCATTGTCCGCGTAATCATCTTTGGCGTCAGCCAGCGCCCAGGGATCGATCAAATGCAGTTTTGCCGGATGATTGGCGTCAATAACGGCGCGGGAAAAATCACCGGTGTTTACGCCGATCTCGGCAACCGCGCCGCCTTGGGGAAGGTGAGGCAAAAAAGCTTCTCTGGCGTTGGAAAATATGTACAAGGCGGTTTATCTCTACAAGGAAGCTACGGTTCTTTCCGGCGGAAAGAACAGCGTGACGGTTGTTCCGTTATTAACCTCACTTTTAATGTCAAGCCTCCCGCCGTGCAACTCTACAAGCTTTTGACATAGACTAAGCCCAAGGCCGGTGCCCTCGTGATGTTTTGAATAGGCGCTGTTGATCTGCTCAAAAGGCTTCAACGCTTTCAGTATGTCTTGTCCGGACATGCCGATGCCGGTATCGGACACCGCTATGTAGATGGAGCCGTTGCCGTTACTCCTTGCCGAGACGGTAATTTCACCGCCGGCGGGGGTGAACTTTATGGCGTTGGAAAGCAGGTTATTGATTACCCGGACCAGCGTAGTTTCATCGCCGCGAAACATGGGCAGATTATGTTCGATATTCGTAGATATCCGGATTTTTTTGGCTTCGGCCAAGGGAGCGGCTATTTTGGAGGAGGCGTGAATGAGCGAGGCGACAATCAGGTCCTCTTCAACCAGCTCATATTTTCCCGCCTCAATTTTGGATAGATCGAGAACGCTGTTTATAAGGCGGACGAGAAGCCTGCCGCTGTCGTAGATGTCTTTAGCGTATTCCTCATAGTGACGATCTCCCAGCGGCCCGAAGACATGGGTCTGCATTATCTCGGAAAACCCGATGATGGCGTTTAAGGGCGTCCGCAAGTCGTGACTCATGGCGGCGAGGAATGCCGATTTGGCGTTATTGGCAAATTCAGCCTCTTTTTTTGCTTTTTGCAGGGCTATTTCGGTCTGTTCGTGATCGGCAATTTCAGCCCTGAGTTCATCGGTGCGCCGCATAACAAGGTAGACCAGCAAACCGACCACGACGGCTACGCCGCCGCCGCCGCCCCAAAACCATTTTCGCCCCGGCCAGGTTTTCGTCCACCCCCCGTTCGGCAAGCCGGCCAATTGCCATGACCCGTGAGGCAGGGAAATATCCAGCTTCACCGAATCGGCGTCGAAGACGGCCTGATCGCCGAAAAATACCGCCCCCGAAGCGCCGAGGCCGTCCTTGCCGCGCAAAGCATATCGCATCTTGCCGGAACCGTCGATAACGCCCCCGGCTTTGAGCAAGGGATCAAGATCAATAAGAATGATCGAAAAGCCCCAAAAACGTTCTTCTCCCGGCGCGCCGTTTCCCGCCGGAACGTAAATGGGATTACGCCCGATCAACGCCTCTCCTCCTTGTTTTAATTTAACCGGGCCGGCGATAACGAACTTGCGCTCGGCGATGGCTCTTTCGGCGGCTTCGCGGCGAGCCGGATCGGCCAGCAGATCATGCCCCTTCGCCGCCTCGTTCCCTTTGAGGGGATGGATATAAGTAACCACCGCGCGCGGAGCCAATTGGAGACTTCTTATGTCCTGATGATTCACCATCAAGTCCGTTGCAAAAATATAAAAATCGTCTTCGCTGAATGTCGGATAGACTTTGGCGAAAGCGGCCAAACCGTGGACCAGGGTCAAGCGGGAATTCAGCGCCGCTTCAAGTTTGGCGCGGACGGTGCTTAATTGGGTAAGAACTTGAACGCGGTGCGCCAATTTAAATGCTGAAGTTTGGCTGAAATCTTCGTAAACGACGGCAACCAGGACAGCTATGGCCGCAACAAAACCCGCAAATATGGGAACTGAATGGCGCAAGACAGCCCCCTACCGAATGAGATTATTATCCACGCCCTCAGGGTATCATATTTCAGATTGAGACGCTATCAAATCCCGGCGCCGGATCAGTCCTTTATCTCGGCCTTGAGCGTTTTATACATCTGATAGGCTTTTTCCGGCGTTTCGTTGTTGTGAACGACGGCGCTCACCGCTTGGATCATGGCGACGGGGGAGTCCGACTGGAAAATATTGCGTCCCATGTCAACGCCTTTGGCGCCCTGGTCGATGGCTTTATAGGCCATGGTCAGGGCCTCCGGTTCGGGCAACTTTTTGCCGCCGGCGATGACGATGGGCACCGGACAGCCGGCGGTGACTTTCTCAAAGCCTTGCTCGATGAAGTAGCTCTTGACGTAATGAGCGCCCAGTTCGGCGGCGATCCTGGTGGCCAGGCCGAAATAGCGGGCGTCGCGCGCCATGTCCTTGCCGACGCCGGTGACCGCCAGCGTGGGAATGCCGTAGCGGGAACCTGCGTCAACCAGCTTGATGATGTTGCAGATGGATTTGTGCTCGAACTCGGAGCCGATATAAATCTGCGCCGCCATCGCTGCGGCGTTGAGGCGGATGACGTCCTCGATATCAACGGCCACCGTCTCGTTGGACAACTCGCTGAGAATGGAGTTGCCGCCGGAGCAGCGCAGCACCACAGGCTTGACAACCCTGGACGGAATGCACGAGCGCAATGCGCCACGGGTACACATCAGGACGTCGGCGTAGGGAACCAATTTCATAATGCCGATATCGATGCGCTCCAGTCCCGTCGTCGGCCCCTGGAAATAGCCGTGGTCGAAAGCCAGCATGACGGTGTTGCCGGTCTTGGGGTTGAATATCCCGGCCAGCCGGTTCTGCATGCCCCAGTCCAGCGCGCCTGCGCCTTTGAGGAAAAAGCCCTCGTTGACCGGCGGGACGCCGATGCCGAAATCCTTGCCGTCCTTGATGTCGTCTAAATCAGCCATGTGAAAATCTCCGGATTAAAGGGATAAAACAAATCATCTGAGGCAGGCCGCCATGTTGCCGCCGTCAACGGTGAGGATGTCGGCGGTCGAGGCCTTGGCCTTGGCCAGATAAATAAAGGCCTGGGCGACATCCTCGGCGGTCACCTCGCGGCCCAGCAGATTGCCGGCCATGTAGGTTTTTTCATCAATGCCTCTGGCGCCGGCCCTGGAGGCGATCATCCCGTCGGTCAGCAGGCCGGAGCGGATGCGGTCGGCATTGACGCCGCCGGTGCGGATGCCGTCGCCTCCGTGATCGAGCGCGTATTGGCGCACCAGAAACATGGTCGCCGCCTTGGGCAGTCCGTAGGGGCCGAAGTCCTTGCCGGGGTTGACCGCCTGTTTGGAGGTGTTGAACAGCAGGCAGCCTCCGATCCCCTGGGCGCGCATGATTCTGACGGCGTTTTGAGCCACCGTCTGATGACCGAAAAAGTTAAGCTCGAAACTTTTGCGCAAAATTGCTTCATCGACCTCGCCGATGGTTCCCTGCCATGCCGCTCCGGCATTGGAAACGACGATATCGACGCCGCCGAAGGCCTCGCATATTCCGGCGAAGGCGGCGCCGACCGAATCCGGGTCGGTAACATCGCACCCCAGGGCCAGAGCGCCGCCGCCGATTGCTTTCGCCGTCGCCTTGGCCGCGTCTTCATCCAGATCGAGGACGGCCACCGCCGCGCCCTCGGCGACGAAGGCCTTGGCGACGGCGGCGCCGATAACGCCGCCGCCGCCGGTGATTGCCGCCACATAACCGGCGAAGGGCTTGGGGGCGGCGTCACCCAGCTTGGCCCGCTCAAGCGGCCATAATTCGAACTCTATCAGGTCGGCCTCGGGAGCGCTTTCGTAAGTTCCGACGGACTCGGCGGCGGTGATTACGGCAATCGTGTTTTCGGCCAGATCGGCGGCGATGGCGGCGTTTCCGGCGCTATCGCCCAGTCCGAACAGTCCCAGTCCCGGCGCCAGAATGACGCGGGGCATGGGGTCCAGGGCGCCGCCGTAGAAACCGTTGCGCTCCAGACTTTCCCATCTCTTTGCTCCATAGCGCTTGACGGCTTGTCTTGCCGCCTCGCGGAAAGCGTCCGCCTTGCCGGCCTCCGGCGGCGGCGTCGCCAGCGGATAAGCGCCGGTGCGGATGGCATGGTCCGGCGTCACCGCGCCGACCTGGGAATAGCGGTTGATTTCGGCGCCGTTGACGTATTCGAGAATCCGGGGGCCTGTGCGAAAGGCCATCACCATCGGCCGTTTATCCTTGTCACCGTCCACGGCGCACAAGCCGCGCAGAATGGGAGCGACTTCCGCCGCCGACGCCGGAAGCGCGGGCAGGGAGGCGGAGGCAAACACCGTCTTGCGCCCCTTGTGCAGACGCTTTTCGGCCAAGGTGACCATTTCGATCATCAGCGCGTAGGCCTGTAGGGCGTCGGCGGCGAAGGTGAAAAGGCCGTGCTTGAGCAGAACCAACGCCTCTACGGCGGGGTCTGCCGTGAAGACCTCCAGCGCCTTTTTGGCCAGCCCGAAGCCGGGCTTCATGTAAGGGACGATGCCGACGCGCTTTTTATAAACGTCGCGCACCATTTCCTCGCCGTTCGTCTGGTTGGTAAGGGAAAGAACGGCGTCGGCGTGGGTGTGATCGCAAAACTTGTGGGGCAGGAAGGCGTGCAGCAGGAACTCGACGGAAGGAGCGGGGGAACGGCTGTCCAGCAGATGACAGCGCCGGGCGTTGTCCATTTCCCGGTCGCTCAAGGCGTCCAATGATTTGAGCTTCAGCAGAGGCTCCATGCGCACGGCGGCGAAACCGGAGGCCTCGATCAATCCCATGTCGGAACCGCTGCCCTTGACGAACAGCGCCACGCCGGCAGCGTCTTTAATCGACGTCTTGACCGAGGCGTTGCCGCCGCCGTGCAGCACCAGCGCAGGATTGCTCCCCAACAGCCGCGCCGAGTAAACGCGCAACGCCAGGTCCTCGCCGACGCCCTTTTCGGCATAAGCCCTTACCGTCGCCTTGGCTTCCGTGTCAGACCACATGTTCTTCATGGCTAATCACATAACATAAATGAAACATAATTTCCGCCATCTTTCATCGGGCGTATGATGGAGGCTTATGGGAACGGAAAAACGTGATGATCCGACGGAAAATATCGGCGGCCATAATTGTCCTGATGACGGCGGGCGGAGCCTGGGCCGACGATCCTGAAAAGATTCTCAGCGTCGGCGCCCGCGACCTTGTGGAGCAGGCGCTGAAGGATATTCCGACCGGGGCCTTGCGCGATTACCATACCCATATAATCGGCACAGGAACCGGCGGCCCCGGCGTTTGGGTCAACCCCAGGGGGCTGTCCTGGCTCCATCCCATCGAGCGCATCAGGACATTGATTTACCTCAACGCCTCGGGCGTCGCCGATGAAGCCCGCGCCGACGGCCAATATATCGAGCGGCTGGCGCGGCTGATCCGCAATTCTCCCGGTCACGGCAAGAATTACATCATGGCTTTTGATTACAACCATGCGCCCGGTTGCGTGAAGAACGAGGACGGGAGCGCCTTTTATGTCGCCGATGATTACGTTGTAAAATCAGCGCTGGAGAACCCGGACATTTTCATTCCCGCCGTCTCGGTGCATCCCTACCGCGCCGACGCCGTCGACAGGCTGAACTATTGGGCCGGGCGCGGGGTGAAGATGGTCAAGTGGCTGCCCAACTCCATGGGCATCAACGCCTGCGACCGTCGCCTCAAGGCCTACTACTGCGCCCTCAAGCGCAACGGCATGGTTCTTAACGCCCACACCGGCGAGGAACAGGCGGTGGCGGCGGACGAGGGTCAGGCGTTGGGCAACCCGCTGCTGTTGCGCTATCCCCTGGATTTGGGAGTCAAGGTGATCGCCGCCCATTCCGCAAGCCTGGGGACCAACCCCGACCTGGACAAGACCGGCGAAACCGCCGACAATTTCCAACTGTTCATGCGGCTGATGGATGATCCTTTGTATAAGGACAACCTGTTCGGCGATATCTCGGCGACCACCCAGTACAATCGAATCAGTTTCGAGAACAACCGGGAAAGCGGCCCGTTGCTGGAACTGCTGCGCCGCCCGGACCTGCACGGGCGTCTGGTCAACGGCAGCGATTATCCCCTGCCGGCGATCAACTGGACGGTGCATTTGGGCAAGCTTAGGGATATGGGACTGATCAGCGGCGACGAGGCGGACCGTTTGCGGGAAATCTATGCCGTCAACCCGCTGCTGTTTGACTTTGTGCTCAAGCGCACGGTGCGCGACCCCAAGACCGGCAAGGGCTTTCCGGCAAGGATGTTTACGGCCAACCCGGCTTTCGGCGACGAGTGGACGCCGGCCGGAGACGCCGTTTCCTTCGCGCCGGCGGGGCCGGGCCGATGCCCCGTTGATTCACTCCCCGACTTCGGTCAGGTGTGGGCGCTGTGCTCAAGAGGCGAATTAGGCCCCAAACATCGGGATAAATGTGAATAGAGGGAGAATTGGTTGTCGTTTACCGTTTGTTGACGAGCCGGCGCTATTATCAGTTTCCTTATTAAAATCTTCGTTCGATGGAGGAGCTGATATGAGGTACACGGTCAAATACGAAGAATTTGCCGGCGCATGGGCGGTTATTGACACCAAATCCCTTGGCCGAGTGATCGGCATTCATGACAACGCCGCCGATGCCGAAGATGCCGCATGGGCCGAGGAAGAGCGCTGGTACAAGTGTTATCCTCTCTCGATTGGAAAATTGAACCCTTCGTTGCATCACGGTTGATGAAGGGGTAGCAATCACGGAGCAGGATCGCAATGCGATTGAGCCGGATGCGTTTCGGCGTAAAGAAACGGTCCCGACAAGGCGCACAAAAACGCCACGCCCTCAGGCGGGGTCCCCAATCAAAAGCCCGCTCAGTCGGAACGGCGCCCGACTAAGCCTTGATATCCACGGCGCTGCCACGCTTGTCATCCACGGCAGTTTGTGGAGTTGAATCCGGAGACGAAGCCGTAACAGGCTTTTTCGCAGCCTCAACCTTATCAGGTTGACCCGCTTTCACCTGCTCATGATCCGCTTTAGGCTGTTGCTGCCCCAAGTCTTCTTCACGGCGCTTTGCAACCTCTTCCAGCAGCTTGGAAAATTGCTCTTGCTGAACAACAGCAGTGCGCAACGAAGCCAAAGCAACGTCAGTGATGACGACGCCTTCACCCGGTGTTTCAATTACCTGCATTGTTATCTCCCTCGGCCTTCTGGCCGAATAGCAGAAGAATCACTTCTCATAACCTCGGCATAATATAATGACGCGCCCATTATTGCAATCGCTATTTGACAGCGTGTCGATAGAGCTATCAGGGCCAAGGCTTATTAAATTCAGCGGAAATAATTACCGGGCGTTACCTTCTCCCGGCCTTTGGGTCCATGGCGTCTTGGATGCCATCACCGAGGAAATTGAAGGCAATCACCGTGATGAAGATCAGGATGCCGGGATAAAAGGCCGACGCCGGCGCCGTCCAGATCAGTTCTTGGGCGTTGGTAAGCAGATTGCCCCAACTCGGGATCGGCGGCTGAATACCCAGGCCGAGAAAGCTGAGCACGGATTCCAAAAGGATCACATTACCCACCGACAGGGTAGTGGCGACGATGATGGGAGACGCCAGATTGGGCAGAATATGCACCGTCATAATCCGCAATGAGCTTGCCCCCTGACTATAGGCGGCAAGCACGAATTCCCGTTCGCGCAGGCTGAGGGCGGCGCCGCGCACCAGTCTCGCCACAGTCGTCCAGCCGACCAGGGCGACAATGACGATGATTCGATAGAGGCTGACGCTTTCCGATTGAGCCGCCTCTGCCGGCAGTCCCAGTTTTTCCAGGTCCACCGCCGCCAGCACGATAAGCAGCGGCAACAGAGGCAACGAGATGACGCCGTCGGTGAAACGCATCAGCACAGCATCCAAACGGCCGCCGTGATAACCGGCAAGCAAGCCGATCGCCGTGCCGATCACCGCCGCCGCAAAAGCCGCCGTCAGCCCCACCAGCAGGGATATCCGCCCGCCGTAAAGCAGGCGCGTCAGAAGATCGCGCCCCAGTTCATCGGCGCCGAGGGGATGAGCAAAACTCGGCGCGGCAAACCGATTGAACAAATCGACCGTCCGGGCGTCTACCCCGAGCCATGCCTCGACAAGCGGCGCCGCCGCCGCCGACAGACCCAGCAGGACCAGTACGCCGGCGCTGATTGCCGCCGGCCGATGACGCCTGAAGCGGAGCAAGGCCAGGCCCATCATGCCGGAGTTCTTCCGTATGTCCGCCGCCGCGCTCATTTGTAGGATATCCTCGGGTCCAGCCAAACATAATTCAGATCGGCCAGCAGGTTGCCGGCCAGGGTCAGCAACGTGGCGAACAGCAGCGCCACCAGGGCCAAATTAAAATCGTTGCCCATGATCGAATCAAAGATCAGCTTGCCCATGCCCGGATAGGCGAAGATGGTCTCGGTGACCAAGGCTCCCGAGAACAAGGCGCCGAAATCCAGGGCGATGATGGTCACTACCGGGATCAGGGCGTTGCGCAACGCATGGCCGAACGCCACGCGCCACGCGCCGGCGCCCTTGGCCCGCGCCGTGCGGATATAGTCCTGGCGCAGCGCCTCGATCATCGAGGCCCGCATATAGCGGGTATAGCCGCCGACGCCGGCAATGGTCAGGGTGGCTACCGGCAGCACGATATATTTTGCCTGCTCCCAAAATCCGCCTCCGCCGCCGCTCAAATCTCCGATTCCTCCCGCCGGCAGCACGCCCAAAATGACGGCGAAGACGATGATCAGCAACAGCGCCAGCCAGAATGCCGGAAGCGAAATACCGGCAAAGGCCAGCAGATTGACGGCGTAGTCGATCTTTGAATAGGGCCGCAACGCCGCGACCATGCCCACCGGCAGACCGATGACCAGCGACAACAGCAAAGCCGCCCCCAGCAGCTTGATAGTGTTGACCATAGCCGGCAACAACACGTCCAAGACCGGCTTGGCATGAAGCCGGGAAAAGCCGAAATCTCCCCCCAGCGCCGCCCCCAGCCAGTTAAAGTACCGCTCGACAATCGGCCTGTCCAACCCGTAGAGACTCCGCAGCCGCGCCGCATCCTCGGACGTAATCTTGGGATCGGCGCTGATCATCAGGTCGATGGGGTCGCCCGGCATCAAACCCATCAGCCCATAGATGGCGAACGACATCGCCGCCAGCACCAGCATCGACTGCCCGAGGCGGGCGCATAAAAACCGGATCACCTCGCAGTTCCCCCGCCCTTAATAAGAGGCGAAGACCTTGCCTTCGCCTTTGTCATTAAAAATTATGACATTGTAGGGATCATGCTGATTGTCTTGTTCCATTCCGGGAGCGCCGACGGGCATTCCGGGAACGGCCAAGCCTCGCGCCGCCGGTTTTTCCGCTAACAGGCGGCGAATGTCCTTGGCCGGAACATGCCCTTCAACGGCGTAGCCGTCGAGGGTGGCCGTGTGACAGGAACCGAGGTTTTCGGGGACGCCCATCCGCAGTTTGATCGGGTCCAAATCCTCGCGTTCGATGACCTTGACGGCAAATCCGTTATCGCGCAAATGCGCCACCCACCCCTTGCAGCAACCGCACTGGGGCGTCTTGTAGACGGTGATTTCGGTCAAACCGCCGGCGGCGCCGTTAGCGGCGCCCGCAGGCGACAGAAGCCATCCGCCCGCCCCCAGCGCCGCGATCACAAAACCGGCAGACAAATATTTTTTCATGATGATTTTTCCTTTACGACGGCGCCACAATCGGCCAACGAGTTTTCAATCTACCATTTCATGGCGATTGTTGAAACATTACCCATGAATTGCGGCGAGAATGTGGACCATAGGCGCATAATTCGCGTATGATCCCGTCATGCCTTATATGTTTTTCCTGATGATGGCCTTTGTTCTGATAATGGCTGCGACTTGCGCCCTTGTATGAACATGCGCATCCTTTTTCTCCTGTTTATCTTTGCGGCGACGGCCTGTAACGAGGCCCCCCGGCCGTTCAAGCACGAGGCCGGTTCCTGGAAGCCCCCCCTCGCCGAACCCAAGGCCGGTTATGATATTTTGGTCGAGCCGGTGGACGGCCCGTCCCGACCGATGGCCAAGCTGCTGGCCCGCTCGGTGGCGGATTCATTGGTCGAGCGCGAAGTGTCGGCCACCGTCGCCGACTCGGTCAAAAGCCGCTTTGTGATCAAGGGCAAGGCCGAGGCAAACTGGGAAGACGCCAGAGCGCCGTTCGTCATGCTCATCCTCTGGACCATGTTTAATGAAAAAGGCGAGATCGTCGGCAACTTTACCCAAGGGGTGCAAGGCACCTGGTTTGAATGGGAAAACGGCGATCCGCGCATCATTCGTTCGGTAGGTCAGGAGGCGGCTCAGCCTTTCGCCGAGATGGCGCAAAGAAAAGAAAAAGTGCTGCCGCCCGCCGAGCTGAGAGGCGCCGGACTGATGGTGGAAAGTGTTATCGGCGCTCCCGGCGACGGCAACAAAATGCTGACCGACGCTATTAAAGAAGCCTTGAGGCTCACCGATGTCTCGATAACCGAAGACCCCAGGCAGATGGACTATGTGCTGAAGGGCGAAGTCAAAATGACGGCGGCGGATCAGGGAAAACAAAAAGTGCTGGTGATCTGGACAGTTCTCACTCCCGCCGGCGGCGAGGTAGGCAAAGCTACCCAGGAAAACATAACTCCGACCGGCAGTCTTGACGGCTCATGGGGGGAAACGGCCTCCATGGTGGCGACGGCGGCCGTCAACGGCATCGCCGACATTCTGGGCAGAGCCGAGAAAGCGCCGCGCGAAGACAACGGCTCCTCCCCGCGAGGGCTGATCGCCCCCCAGGCGCCGAAGCAGGTTCCGGGCCGAGCGCCGCCGCCGCCGATGTAGAAAAGCCGTTTACACGGGTTGGCGACGCTGGTAAGTTGCGGCGCGTTTGACCCGGAAGAAGCCTTGTATCCCGTTGTTATTGTCGCCGGGGTCCGCGTCTGAAAGCGCCGGAGAGACCTTCAGAGATGAAAATTATCGCCTGTAACAGCAATTTGCCTTTGGCCGGGGCGATTTCGTCACACCTTGACTTGCCGCTTGCCGACGCCTGCATCCGTCGTTTCTCGGACATGGAAGTGTTCGTCGAGATTCACGAAAACGTGCGCGGCGAGGATATTTTCGTCATCCAGTCAACGTCATTTCCCGCCAATGACCATCTGATGGAATTGCTGGTGACTCTGGACGCCCTGAAAAGAGGCTCGGCCCGGCGCATTACCGCCGTCATCCCCTACTTCGGATACGCCCGCCAGGATCGCAAGTCGGGACCGCGCACCCCCATATCGGCAAAGCTGGTGGCCAATCTGATAACCATAGCCGGCGCCGACAGGGTGCTGACCATTGACCTGCACGCCGGCCAGATACAGGGCTTTTTTGATATTCCGGTGGACAACCTTTATGGAGCGCCGGTGTTCATCAAGGACATCAGGGAACGCTACGCCGGTCATGAATTGGTGATCGTGTCGCCCGATGTCGGCGGCGTCATCAGGGCGCGCGCCATCGCCAAGCCTTTGAACGCCGATCTGGCCATCATTGACAAACGCCGCGAACGCGCCGGAGCCTCGGAGGTAATGCATATTATCGGCGACGTTGAAGGGCGCCGATGCCTGATGATCGACGATATCGTCGACTCCGCCGGTACGCTGTGTAATGCCGGCGTCGCCCTTATGGAAGCTGGCGCGTCCGAGGTTTCAGCCTACGTTACTCACGGCGTATTGTCCGGCGGCGCCGTGGCGCGGGTGGCGGCTTCGCCGCTCAGCGTCATGATCACCACCGACAGCATTCAGGCCACCGAGGAAGTGAACGCTTCAAAATCCATCAAACACCTGACTATTGCGCCGCTTATGGCCGAGGCTATTCGCCGCATCAGCGAGGAGTCCTCCGTTTCAAGCTTGTTTAACATGACAACTTTTGATGCAAATCGCATATAATTTCTAAAAAGCCGGCGCCCCTGGAGGCCGGACCAAACCTGAAGTAACGAAAGGAGCTACCAAAATGGCGCAAGCAAACAGCATGACCGCCGAGATACGCGAACGGGCAGGTAAGGGGGCAGCCCGCGCCACACGTCGCGCCGGCCGCGTGCCGGCCGTCATCTACGGCAACAAGCAACCCCCGATGTTAATCTCGCTGGACCCCGTCGAGCTGAAACAACAGGTTCGCAGACTAAGTTTTTTCACCCGCATCTTCGAGCTTAAGGTGAAAGACGACACCCATCGGGTGCTGGCCCGTGAAATTCAGTTGGACCCCGTCACCGACCACCCTGTCCACGTTGACTTCATGCGTTTCAGCGCCACCACCAGGCTCAACGTCGAAGTCAAAGTGAACTTCATTAATATGGAGTTGTGTCCGGGCCTGAAAGCGGGAGGCGTCCTTAACGTGGTGCGCCGCACCGTGGAATTGATTTGCGCCGCCGAGAGCATCCCTGAAAGCATCACCGCCGATATCGCCGGTCTGGGAATCGGAAGCAGTCTTCACATCAGCGACATCAAACTGCCCGAAGGCGTGCGCCCGGCGATCGCCGACCGTGATTTCACCATCGCCACCATCGCCGCGCCGACCGTTCTGCCGACCGCCGAGGAAGAAGCGGCGGAAAAGGAAGGCGCCGCAGACGAGAAAGCCGAAGGCGAGGCTGCGCCGGAAGGCGAATAAGGCTTGCCGGCCGTGCTGTTGGCGGTCGGCCTCGGCAATCCCGGCAAAGACTACGCCGGGAATCGCCACAACATCGGGTTCATGGCGGCGGACAGCATCGTCAGCCGCCATGGATTCGGGCCTTTTCGCGCCAGATTTCAGGGCAAGGCCGCCGAAGGATCAATCGACGGCGTCAAGGTGATTGTGCTTAAGCCTATGACCTATATGAACGAATCGGGACGCTCCCTGGCCGAGGCCTGTCGTTTCTACAAGATAGGCCCCGAAAATGTCATCGTGCTGCATGACGAGATCGACCTGGAGGCCGGACGCATCCGCCTGAAAGACGGCGGCGGCCACGCCGGCCACAACGGTCTGCGCAGCATCCACGATCATCTCGGCCCTCACTACAGGCGGTTGAGGATGGGCGTCGGCCATCCCGGCGCCAAGGATGAGGTCGTCCGCCATGTGCTGAAGGATTTCTCCAAAGCCGACAAGGCGTGGCTTGACCCGCTGCTGGACGCAATCGCTGAATACTTCGGACTGCTGGCGACGGGCGACAATGCCGGATTTTTAAACAAGGTGGCGCTGGCCGTCAGGCCGCAAAAGCCTAAAAAGAAAGGCGAAGACGGCAATGGGCTTTAACTGCGGCATCGTCGGACTGCCCAATGTCGGCAAGTCCACCCTGTTTAACGCCCTCACCCAGACCGCCCAGGCCGAGGCGTCCAACTTCCCGTTCTGCACTATCGAGCCTAACAAGGGCCGGGTGTCGGTGCCGGACGAACGCCTTGATCGTATCGCCGCCATCGGCAAATCGGCCAAGGTCGTCCCCACTACGCTGGAATTCATCGATATCGCCGGTCTGGTCAGGGGCGCCAGCAAGGGCGAAGGCCTGGGCAATCAGTTTCTCGCCAATATCCGCGAGGTTGACGCCATCGTTCATGTGCTGCGCTGCTTCGTTGACGACAACATCACCCATGTGGAGAACGCCATCGATCCGCTGCGCGACGCCGAAACGGTGGAGACCGAGTTGATGCTGGCCGACATGGACAGCCTTGAAAAGCGCATTGACCCGTTGACCAAAAAAACACGCGGCGGCGACAAGAAAGCGATAACCACCCTTACCCTTGTCGAACGCGCCCTGGCGGAACTACGCGACGGTCGCCCGGCGCGCGGGCTTGAAATCGACGAAGCGGATCGCAAGGCTTTTAAGGAACTGCAACTGCTGACCGCCAAGCCCGTGCTTTATGTTTGCAACGTCGAGGAGAAGGCCGCCGCCGCCGGCAACGAGCTTTCGCGCCGGGTCGCCGAGCGGGCGGCCGAGGACGGCGCCAAGTGCGTGGTAATCTCGGCCAAAATCGAGGAAGAAGTGGCGCAACTGACCGGCCGGGAGGAACGGGAGGAGTTCCTGGAAGCCCTCGGCCTGAAAGAAACCGGGCTGGCCCGCATCATCAAAGCCGGCTACTCCTTGCTCGGGATGATCACTTTTTTTACCGTCGGCCCCAAGGAAGCCCGCGCCTGGACCGTTCCTTCGGGGGCCAAGGCCCCCCAGGCGGCCGGCGTTATTCACGGCGATTTCGAGCGCGGCTTCATCCGCGCCGAGACCATTGCCTATGATGATTTTATCGCCTGCGGCGGCGAACAGGGGGCCAAGGAGGCCGGCAAAGCGCGCCAGGAAGGCAAGGAATATGTGACCAAAGACGGCGACATCATGCTGTTCCGGTTTAACGTTTAGGCATTCGGCATGTATCTCTTATAATACGCGCATAGATATTCGGAGTTTTCATCATGGACGCAAAGCGGCGACTCAGCGACAAAATTATTTCCGCCCATGAACAGGCATGCAGGGAAGACAAGATGAACGTGGCCGATCTGCTCCTTCAGGCTCTGGAGCTTGATCTCTCGGCTATCGGCGGCAATAAAAATGATCTGCGCCAGTCAACCGCGACGCTTGAAGCCGCCTTCGAGACACACGGAAAATCGAAAGAGCGCTAACCCTTGATCGGAAATTCAATTCTCAGCGCCTACGGCGTCACCGTCTTCGACCGCATGAGCGCCCTGGCGGCCGAGCATGGGGCCATCAATCTCGGGCAGGGCTTTCCCGACGAGGACGGGCCGTCGGAAATTCTGGAGAAAGCCGCCGAGGCGTTGTTGCAAGGCCCCAACCAGTATCCGCCGCTGATGGGCATTGCGGAGTTGCGCCGGGCGATAGCCGATCACGACCGGCGCTTTTACGGCATCGAGGCGGATTGGAACGCCGAGGTGATGGTGACCTCGGGGGCCGGCGAGGCCATCGCCGCCTGCCTGCTGGGGCTGATCAATCCCGGCGACGAGGTGGTGATGATCGAACCCCTGTATGATTCCTACCTGCCGATGGTGCGCCGCGCCGGCGGCATTCCAAAACTGGTTCGCATGGAGCCTCCGCGCTGGGAACTGCCGCGTGCGGCGCTGGCCGAGGCTTTCTCCGACCGCACCAGGCTGATTATTCTGAACTCGCCGCACAACCCGGCGGGCAAGGTGTTCAACGGCGATGAACTGGACTTCATCGCCGGTCTGCTGCAAACCCATAACGCCTACGCCGTCTGCGACGAAGTATATGAGCACCTGACGTTTGACGGCGTTCTTCATCTGCCGCTGATGACCAAGGAAGGAATGCGGGAGCGCTGCCTGCGCATCGGCTCCGCCGGCAAGACCTTCTCGGTGACCGGCTGGAAAGTCGGGTATGTAGTCGCATGTCCCGCCTTGCTGGCGCCGGTGGCCAAGGCTCACCAGTTTATCACCTTCACCGTTCCTCCCCACCTGCAAAAGGCGGCGGCTTTCGGCTTGCGTCTGGATGACGCCTATTTCACGCGGTTGGCGTCCGGCTTGCGGATTCGTCACGACTTGTTGGCGCAGGGGTTGACGGCGGCGGGATTCAAGGTTTTGCCTTCGGCGGGAACCTATTTCCTTACCGCCGATTTCAGTCGGCTGGGGTTCGCCGGCTCGGACGAGGATTTCTGCCGTCACATCACGGTGAAGGCGGGAGTCACTGCGGTGCCGATGAGCGCTTTTTACGATGGAGATAAGGTTAATAATTTCGTCCGCTTCTGCTTTTACAAGCGCGAGGAAGTGCTAACCGAGGCCTCGGCGCGTCTCGGGCGCTGCTTCGCCTGAAAAAGGGGGGTGGGCTTGACGGACCCGCCGCTTGCGTCTACATCAAAGTCCCTTGAATTATGGTGGCTGTAGCTCAGTTGGTTAGAGCGCCTGGTTGTGGTCCAGGAGGCCGGGGGTTCAAATCCCCTCAGCCACCCCATTTTTTTTGCACATACAAACTTCGCAAGCCCGGCCTATAAAATTTGATTGGAATTACTTTATAATGGGGCCAACTGGGCAATTTGTCGGTCGCGTTGCATTCCATTGATCAATCAAATCACTCCGGTATTTCTTATGCCATTCTCGAATGTTAAATTCATATCGTTCTAACCCTACGTTCCCGCGAAGCCGCAGACAATCCAGAATAGAAAAACTCGCACTTTGGTTTTGGTACTTAACTTGGAAATGAGGGGGTGGATGTTCATCTGCAAATATGTGAACAACAAACCCATCAAACCTCCCAACCTCTTTTTCCGTAAGTAAGCGCTGGCCAGAAGAATTTTGCATAGGTCCTTGCTCAAACGACCACTGCAGATCGGCAACTATATGCTCATTTAGCTCGATTTCAAAAGTCACTTATCATCCCCTGACGATGATTCTTTCGACGTGGTTTTGGCGATCTGCCGCAGTTTGTCCTCAAAGGAAGTTTCGCGCTGATCGCAATTTAGCTCATGAACTGCACCAATAAATTTAGCGGCCTGTTCGGCGCTTATATTTTCGCTCTTTTTTTCTTGCTTCTTCATAATTAACCTTCACTTGCTTTAGGTCACCACTTTCAGTGATGTTCCATGGGGGACAATAACATTGTCGTGAGGTCATAATAGAAATTTTAGCTTCTACTCGACGCCACCAAAGCAAAATATGAGCCGCTTGCAAGTCTCCTCTTGCGGTGGCCCATTTTGAAGGCAAGTGGATAATTTTAAGTCCCGTATCACAAATTGCTATTATTTGATGGTGACGCCTAAAAAAGTCAGTGTCAGCCGACAGAATAGCATTTCCACCTTCTTTAGCAAATTGGGTCGCCCAATGTTCGTCTGTTGACCCTTTATATCCAGACGAAATAACGTGTGATAATTCCCATCCAGGGCTTAACGCGATCTCTTGGACCGCTCGAACAATCGCCTCTGCGACGTGCTCATCGGCCCTTATCTTCACGCATTCAGCCTCAACTCAAATTCGATTGCTTCATCAACGTCACCTCGGTTTACGCCATACCAATTTGCAACACGCTCACGATTCCCATTGTCGGATCGCCACTGACGGAAAAGCGCAGACGTGGGAATGTGTTTTGCGCCAACAACAGGATGTCCGTAAGCAAAGCGAGGGTCGATAACTACGTTAGGGCATTCGCTCTGAAGAGGTCTCCATTCTCGTGCAAGCTCTGTCGCAGTATCAAAAGCAACCCCCTTGGCTAATATTTCCTCAATGGCTTCATACATTTCATATTGACCACTAAGGATATCATGCGTCTTACCCTCACCCTCTTCTTCAGCAGTTTGCTGAAATATACGCTTTCTATCAGTCAAAAATCTGGCCTTCGATAAGGCAAACGGATGGGAAGATTTAAACTCAATACGCGCCTTCTCGGCAACTTTTCTTAGGAATTGAAGGCTCAACCCCTGCGACCGAAAATGCTCGACAAACCTGACCTCAATTAAATCCCAAAAGCTAAGTTCCTGCGATTTCTCCACAGGCTCGTAATCGCGTATAATTATCGGGCATCCGTTCCCAGATTTCAGCCAACGAGATATACGTTGACTATTATTTATTTTGAGTAGACGTGCGGCCTCACTAAGAGTGTAAAAACCTCCCAGCAAAGGATCAAGACTATGTGCTACCGCTACGCCCATCGTGAGTCCATGTAGGTCAACCGCTTTCCAATAATACCACAAAGAGCAACAACAGCATGACTGGATCTCACGGTGTAGTCGCTGCCGATGAATGTTTCATCTACTTCAAAAATAGCTACTTCCCCACCCATGGGTTCCATGCCAAGCATCGCCATGGCTTCGCGCAGACGGCGAGCCATGAACCGAGCCGTCTTGTAGGTCACCTCTAGTACATGGTGCAATTGATAGGCGCTAACGCCATTCTTGCTGCAGCTCATGAGGTAAGCAGCTTGGAACCACTTATAAAGTTGCACATGGCTGGATTCAAAAACGGTTCCTACCTTCACAGTGAACTGTTTGCGGCAATGGCCGCACTTTTTCAATCCGATACGGGTGCTCTCGCCATTGATCTTATAAACACGATCTGTAGCGCCGCAATGCGGACAGATGGGGCCGCTAGGCCACACAATATCTTCCAGCTTAGTAAAGGCGGCTGGTTCATCGTAAAAGTATAGCTTGCCCAAAACGCTCATTGACCAATCTCCTTAAGCGGAAACTTACCTAAAAGAGGTGGGTTTGTCAAGTATACAGTCCCTCACGTCTTTAATTCCCCCACAGGTCAGTCCTCGTCCGCCGGTTCCCGCTCGTCAGTTTCGGGGTGGTCGGCGTTTTCAGAATTTTCCGGCGCGGACTTATCCTGTTTGGCCTTAAGGCGTGCGGCTTTCTTGGCTGCCTTAGTTCGATCACGCTCCATGCGTTCAAACTTGTAGTTCGGCTTGCGAGCCATTTGAAACCTTTCAGTCAACGCCCCGACGAGGGCGTATCACCAGAGACAAACAACCCCGACGCCCCCCAACGAGCGGCGGGAGCCTGGAAGAACTGACTACAGACAGCAAACGGCGCGCTAGGGCAGCCGAACGGCCGGAACTAGTCGAGAACGACGAGATTTTCCGCCGAGGATTTACCATTCTGGCCGGGGACGAGTTCAAACTCGACCTTCTGACCTTCGTTGAGGGTCGTCAATCCGGCGCGTTCAACGGCAGAAATGTGAACGAACGCATCCCTGGAGCCGTCACCCGGTTCGATAAAGCCATAACCCTTGGTGGGGTTGAACCATTTTACTGTACCAGTAGTCATATCAAGTCCTTCTTCTCATAAATACTATAGAAAACACGAGCCGCCACGGGCGGCGTCACGCAACATTAACTGGTCATAATCTCACCGGGGCAACTCAGCTAAACGCCAAGACGGCGATAAAGATACGCCGGGGTAATATGGAACAGCCGAGTTCATTTGCCGTATTTTGAGCCTTTGTGCAAGCATAAACCGTTTGACCGGGATTCAGGGCGTCGGGAATAAACTGAATTAACGATTCCTGTTATTTGTCTACAGCACAAAATAACGGGCATTTATTAATAATATCCGCTATATCTATAAGCATGTACCGACTGTTGAAAGCTTGATAATGTTGTTCGGGCATCGGGAAAATTTGTTACTCCGCTTAATGGCGCTGTTGCGCGCATCGGCGACGGCGGCATTGATCGTCGCTGCTTCGGCGGAAGCAAGCATCGCTAAAGTCACCATTTTCGCCACCGCCAGCACCGCCGGACCGGTTGGCGAGATCATCCGGTTGTTTAACGCCAAAGGTTCCGGCTCGGCGGTCGCCTCCTTCGCTTCCAGTTCAACCCTGGCGCAACAGATCGTTCACGGCGCCCCGGCGGATATCTATCTATCGGCCAGTCCCCAATGGATGGACTATCTGGCCGCCCAGAAGGCCATTGAGCCTTCCTCCCGTCTCGATTTGCTCGCCAACCGGCTGGTGCTGATTGCTCCGGCCGACAGCGCGATGACGGCGCGGATTGCGCCCTCGTTCCCCCTTCTGCCGGCGCTGGCGGGCGGGATGCTGGCCATGGGCGACCCCGATCATGTCCCCGCCGGCATTTATGGCAAGGCGGCGCTGATCAGTCTCGGTGCGTGGGACTCTGTCTCGGGCCGCGTGGCCGGAACACAGGACGTAAGGGCCGCTCTGGCTCTGGTCGAGCATGGCGAGGCCGCCGCCGGCATCGTCTACGCCACCGACGCCCTGCTTGCCGACCGAGTGCGCGTAATCGCCGATTTCCCCCCGTCAAGCCATCCGCCCATCATTTACCCGGTCGCCATAATCGCCGGGAGAGACAGTCCCGAGGTGCGTGATTTTTTTGCGTTACTGAAATCAGGCGACGCCGCCGCCATTTTCACCAAGCACGGTTTCATTGTGCTTCACCGCCTGTTGCCTTAAGGATTTACTATGTGGAACTTGACCCCGCTTGAGATCGAGGCCCTTTCCCTCAGTCTGCGCGTCGCCTTGTGGGCGGTGCTGTTCAGTCTGCCGCTCGGCATTCTCACCGCTCTGGCGCTGGCCCGAGGCGCCTTCTTCGGCAAGTCCCTGCTTGACGGTCTGGTGCACCTGCCCTTGATCCTGCCGCCGGTGGTTATCGGCTACCTGCTTTTGATCCTGCTCGGACGTCGCGGCCTGATCGGCGCCTGGCTGTACGACATCTTCGGCGTCACCATCGCCTTTACCTGGAAAGGCGCGGCGATAGCCTCGGCGGTCATGGCCTTTCCGCTCATGGTGCGGGCCATCAGGATTTCCATCGAAGCCGTGGACGGCAAGCTGGAACAGGCGGCGCGCACCCTCGGCGCTTCCCCCGTCCGGGTCTTTATCAGCATCACCCTGCCGCTGATCGCTCCCGGCATTCTGGCCGGAACCATCCTGGCGTTCGCCCGCAGCCTCGGCGAATTCGGCGCCACCATCGCTTTTGTCTCGAACATTCCCGGCGAGACCCGGACCCTGCCGCTGGCGTTGTTCTCGGCTATCCAGACGCCGGGAGGCGATGCCGACGCCATGCGTCTGGTGGTAATCTCGGTAGCGCTGGCCATGGCGGCGTTGGCGGCCTCTGAATTTCTGGCGCGGCGGGTTGCGGCCCGCCTCGGGGAATAGCGGCATGCTGGAAATTGATGTCCACCGTCGTTTCGGCGATTTTAACCTGGAGGTCAATTTCACCGCAAAAACCGGACTGACTGCGTTGTTCGGACGTTCCGGCTCGGGCAAGACGTCGCTGGTCAACATGCTTGCGGGATTGGAGCGCCCTGATCGGGGACGAATTGCCGTCGGCGGCCATCTGCTGTTTGATTCCGCGAGCGGCGTTGACGTGGCGACGGAGCGCCGCCGCCTCGGCTATGTTTTTCAGGAACCCCGGCTTTTCCCCCACATGAGCGTAAGCTCCAACCTGACCTACGGCATGCGTCTGGCGCCGCCCGAAGACCGTCATCAGGACTTTGACCAGATTGTCAGCCTGCTCGACCTGCGCCCGCTCCTTGACCGGCGTCCAGGACTCCTTTCCGGCGGCGAAAAACAGCGCGTCGCCATCGGTCGCGCCCTGCTGGCCGGTCCCCGCCTGTTGCTGATGGACGAGCCGCTGGCGTCGCTGGACGCCCCCCGCAAAAACGAGATACTGCCGCTTATCGAGCGTCTGCGCGATGAACTGGGACTGCCCATCGTTTACGTCAGCCATCATCTGGAGGAAGTCATCAGGCTGGCCGACGCCATGGTTATCCTCTCGGACGGAAAAGTAGTCGCCGCCGGCGGCGTCGAGGACATCATGAGCCGACTAGACCTGCATCCGTTTACCGGTCGCCACGAATCCGGCGCCGTATTCGCCGCCGTCGTCGTCGGTCGGGATGAAGCCTTCGGCCTTACCCATCTGTCTTTCGCCGGCAACCGTTTGCTGGCGCCGCGCCTTGACCTGCCGGTGGGGGATTCCCTTCGCGTCCGCATCCGCGCCCGCGATGTGTCCCTGATCCTGGAGGCTCCCGTCGGCGCCAGCGTGCTCAACGTGTTCAAGGGCGAGATCAAGGAGATCAACGCCGACCAAGGCCCCCAGGCGGAGGTGCTGCTCGACATCGGCGTTCCGCTGATCGCCCGCATTACCCGCAAGTCCGTGCATGAGTTGAACCTGAAGCCGGGAACCGCCGTCTACGCCATGGTCAAGGCGGTGGCCATCGACCGCCATAGCCTGGGCGGTCGCGGCCTGACCGAGGTCCGCCGATGAATCGAAAACTCCGCCGCGCTCAGGAAAAACGGCAACAGACCTTGAACGACGCCCTCCGCCATCACCGGGAGGGCAACCTGCGACAGGCCGAGGCCGGTTATCGGCGCGGCCTCGCCGGGCAACCGGACAATCCGCAAGCCCACTACAATCTGGGGATCGCCCTGAAGCAACAGGGAAGGCCGGCCGAGGCCGCAATTTCTTACCGTCAGGCCATTTCCCTGAATCCTGATTACGCCGAGGCTCACAACAATCTGGGCGGCGCGCTGCGGGACCTGGGCAAGCCGGAGGAAGCCGCCTCGGCCTACGGCAAGGCCATCGCCCTCAGGCCCGACTATGCCGAAGCCCATAACAACCTCGGCAACGCCTTGACCGACATGGGAAAACTGGAGGATGCCCTGGCCTGTTTTTATCAAGCCGTCGCCCTCAAGGCGGACTACGCCGAGGCCCACTACAATATCGGCAATACCCTGTTGAAAATGAAAAAGCCGGAGGCGGCGGCGGACGCCTACCGCCGGGCCGTCGCCCTCAAGGAAAACTTCCCCGACGCTTACGGCAATCTCGGCAACGCCATGAAGGACCAGGGCCGGTTCGAGGAAGCCGCCGCCTTCTACCAAAAAGCCATCGACCTGAACCCGAACAACGCCGAGCTTTATCACAATCTGGGTTTCGTCCTGCTGGAACTGCGTAAGCCGGGCCGCTCCGTCGCCGCCTACCGACGCGCCCTTGAGATCGACCCCGCCTCCGCCGACGCCGCCTCCAACCTGATTTTCGCCCTGGACTTCGATCCGACGTCCGCCATCGCCGACCACCGGCGGGAACTGGAGCGCTGGAACGAAATCAACGCCCGCCCCTTGGCCGGTGAAATCAAGCCCCACGCCAATTCCAGGGACCCCGAACGGCGGTTAAGGATCGGCTACGTTTCCGCCGATTTTTACAGCCATTCCGCCGCCCATGTCTTCGGGCCGGTCCTGCTCGGACACGATCCCCGGCAATTCCAGGTTTTCTGTTATGCCAACTCGCCCAGGGAAGACGATCTGACCGAACAATTTCGTCGATCAGCGTCTCAATGGCGCATGATTAACGGGCTGACCGACGCCGCTGCGGCAAAACTGATCCGCGAGGACGCCATCGACATTCTGGTCGATCTTTCCGGCCATTCCGAGGGCAACCGTCTGCTCGTCTTCGCCCGCAAGCCCGCTCCGATCCAGGTCACCGCCTGGGGCCGCGCCGTCGGCACGGGACTTGAGGCCATGGACTACCTGTTCAGCGACAGGATTTTCATTCCCCCGGAGGAACAATGTTTCTATGCCGAGGAAATCGTCTACCTGCCGTGTACGCTCGGCTATATTTGCCCGGACGATGCGCCGCCGGTAGGCCCGCTGCCGGCGCCGGCTAACGGCAGAATTACTTTCGGCTGCTTTAACAGGCTGGCCAAGGTTGCGGACGGAGCGTTGGATGTCTGGGGCAAACTGCTGTCCTCGCTTGCCGACGCCGTCATCATCCTGAAAGACCCGTCGCTGGACCTGACCGTCCGCCGCGATGTCATCCATCGTGAGTTCAGCGAACGCGGCGTCGCTCCGGAACGGGTCATTCTTCTCGGCAAAACCCCCTGGCGTCAACATCTGGAGGCCTATGGCCGAATCGACATCGGCCTCGATCCTTTCCCCCACGGCGGCGGCATCTCGACGCTGGAAGGCTTGTGGATGGGCGTCCCCTTCGTCACCCTGAAGGGAAACAAGCCCAACAGCCGGGGCGCGGCAAGCATTCAATCGGCCGTCGGAGTGAACGGATGGAGCGCCGATACTCCCGAACAATATCTGGAAATCGCCGAAACCATGGCCGGGGATATCGACGCCCTCGCCGTTCTTAGAGGCGCCCTGCGTCAGCGGGTGGCGCAATCTCCCGTCGGCGACCGGCAAATATATGTAGGAGCCGTCGAAAACGCCTATCGCGACATGTGGCGGCGTTGGTGCGGGAGATAAAGTTTATTTTTTCTGCCGGGGGATCACGGTCGGCCGCCGCTCACGCTCATGGCGCTCTACCGGCTTGCCGTTCCGGTATAACTGTCCCTCTTTGAAAAATTCATAGGGAAGCTCCGGAATTTCCCCCAATTCCTTATCGGTAGGCGCATCTGTGTCAATCTTCCGCAAATTGCTTTTCAAACCGGCATATTTCGCGTTCATTGGCTTTCCTCATGGAAATAATGCGCGTCACTTCACCGCGCGTCGTATGGGCGATCACAACCAATCTGCCGTCAAGCTCACCCACGGTAATCTCGCGGACCTCGCCGTAGTCTTGACGATTGTCCGTCCATGTGATGCGTCGAGGCCCGTTAAACACAAGCGCGGCGTCTTCAAAATCAATCCCTCGTTCAGCAATAGCGGCAAGCCGTTTGGCATGATCATACTCAAGCTCCATTGTCTTATTGTAGCCATAAAATGTTATGACGTCAAAGAACGGCTCCTTTCATTGCGCCTGTTCGACGACACTGAGGCTATCGTCGATGCGTGCCGCAAGGCTTGTGGATGGGCGTCCCCTTCGTCACCCTAAAGGGCGACAAGCCCAACAGCCGGGGCGCGGCAAGCATTCAATCGGCTATCGTACTGAACGGGTGGAACGCCGATACTCCCGAACAATATCTGGAAATCGCCGAAACCATGGCCGGGGACATCGACGCCCTCGCCGTTCTTAGAGGCGCCTTACGTCAGCGGGTGGCGGAATCCTCCGTCGGCGACCGGCAAATATATGTGGGAGCCGTCGAAAGTGCCTATCGCGACATGTGACTGAGGTGGTCCTACTTGTTTGGACAGTTCGGCGGCGAAGTTAAGGTGTATTCCGGTTGCTGATCATGCCGCCAAAGCCCTGTTCATATTTAATGC
>Ga0156220_106_pt1 | contig 49188 bp, 44 predicted proteins | sample RifCSPlowO2_12_FD_107868 | JGI IMG/M metagenome (GOLD analysis project Ga0156220, IMG submission 107868) | Rhodospirillales bacterium RIFCSPLOWO2_12_FULL_58_28 | reverse complement strand
AGTCAACCCGATGGTTCCGGGATGAACGGCTTCTATGCCGTCCGCATAACCTTTGCCGATGAAATGAATGGTCCAATTGGCGCCTTCGGTGACGAACATAACCGGAGGAGCGCCGCAACGATAAACGCCCAGATCATGCATTGCGCCGTAGCCGACGCCGATCCCTTTTCGTAAAGCGCCCGCCGCCATGGTTCTTAACGGCGGCATTAAGAGAGAACTTTCATGGAGTGTATACTTGCCCTGAAAAAAGATGTAGCAAACTAAGATGCCGATAACAGAAAAGAAGCCATGCGCCTTGATCTTCGGCGTTTCCGGTCAGGACGGCGCGTATCTTTGCCGATTGCTTCTTGATAAAGGTTATCAGGTCCATGGGACATCCCGCGACGCCGAAACAACGTCTTTTGTTAATCTCGAAACATTGGGAGTTCGTCACCGGGTAACTATCCATTCAGCGACGCCCGCCGATATTCAAAGCGTAGAAAAAGCCATCGAACTAACGTCCCCGACGGAAATTTATAACCTGCTCGGCCCCAGTTCGGTCGCCATGTCATTTGAAAAACCGAAAGAGACTATCGAGGTCATTACTCTAGGCTCACTCAATATACTCAAGGCGATTCTCGCCGCCGACGTTTCCATCCGCTATTATAATGCCGCCACTTCGGAATGCTTCGGCGATACGGGCGATTCCCCGGCTGATGAACAGACGCCGTTCAATCCGCAAAGCCCTTATGCCGCAGCCAAGGCCGAAGCCTTTTACAAAACCGCGAAATACCGTGAAGACTTCGGTCTGTTTGCCTGTTCGGGAATATTTTTCAATCACGAATCACCCCTGCGCCCGGAACTCTTTGTCACCGGAAAGATCATCAGGGGAGCCGCTCGCATCGCCGCCGAAGGCTCCGGTGTTTTGCATCTTGGAAACCTGGATATCCGCAGAGACTGGGGCTGGGCGCCGGAATACGTCGATGCCATGTGGCGAATGCTGCAACAGAACCGGCCCGGCGACTTCGTTATCGCCACCGGCAAAAGTCATTCGCTGAAAGACCTCGCCGCCGCCGCTTTCTCTCATTTCAATCTTGATTGGCGCGATCATGTAAAAAGCGATCCGTCACTGTTCCGCCCCACCGACATAATCACCAGCGCCGGCGATCCGTCCAAGGCTCTCCGAATATTGAAATGGCGCGCCGAGACGCAGATGAAAGACGTTGTCCGCCTGATGGCCGAAGCGGAAAGCGGCAGTCACGCCGGTCGGCAATAAGCCCACATTTCACCCCATAGGGTCTGCCTATCGACAATGATCAAGCCGGCGTCCTTCATCTCCGCCTCGAATTCATCGACGGTGTGCTCGATATGATGAGTCGGGTCGGAAAAATAATTGACCCCCAACTCCTTCCTCAACGGCAAATGCCAGTGGCGCTCGAATAAAGGCACGCGGATCAGAACCCGCTTGGGCGTGTTGCGGCGCAGCAGATCGGCAAGCAGTTCCTTACGGTCCTCCATATGCTCCAATACATTGGACAAGACGATCACATCCCAATGTTCGTCCGCCAGATCCCGAACGCCATCGCTATGGATGAATGTCAGATTGACCGGCGTCTCCTCGCCACGCGCTCTTTCAAGCACCGCCTTATCCAGATCAACGGCGGTGACCAGGACGCCTTCGACGCGATTGGCGATAGAACGCGCCACGGCGCCGATGCCGCAGCCGACATCCAGAACCCGGCTCCCCGCCGGGATGTTATCGACAAAAAAATCATGATAGCCGGTCAACCTGTGCTTGGGGTTGGCGCCATTGCCATAAGCGGTGGCCCGTTCATTAATGAACAGGTCCAGATCGTCCCACAAAGCGAACAGACGCCTCAATCCGCTCTCAGGCGAACCGATTCGCGATTCAATCAGCAACAACCCGACGATCAGGCCGCGCCGCATCCTGAAAGGAATCAACGAAAACGGTTCGGCTATTATCCGGGCCAGGGCCTTGCAAAACTTTCTCACGGCGCTGATTCCAATCCGGTATAAACGCCTCCATTGTAGATTTGCTCATAGGCGTACGGCCCCAATATTTTCCGAGGCTCCGTCGCAAAGACGACGCGGCGCTTCTCCTCCAGGGCGGAAGGAGAAAACGGCCCACTCGGCAACAACCCGGATTCAGCGATGAACGTTGCCACATCATGAGCGACCAGACTGTGAGCCAATGGGTTCCAATGTCCGTCACAAGCAAACGAAAAGCCGGGATAGGGCAAAGCAAAGGAATTACGATATCTGATGAATGAGGGTAGCAGGTCAAAAGCCGGCAATCCAAGCCTCTTGGTGATTTCCATCAATCGCCGGGTCGGGTGGCGAGGATCGAAGTCATCGGTCACGGCGCTTCCCGCGCCGTATCTGATCTCGCTTTTCCAGTCGGTCCCGGAAGCGAAATGTTCGGGAATAATAACCACCGCCAGCCGCGCTCCATCGGCTTCGACCTCGGTCTTCAGGTCGCGGATAAGCGACTCGGTGATGACCCATGCTTCCCTGAATTCCGGCGGCTCGTTGACCAGATATTGGCGCCACCGGCCCGGCACATGGCCCCGCGCCTGATTGAACAGGCCGTAGACGATCAGTTTCAGATCATGCATCGCCTGATAAAGAACCAACCGTGGCCGCAGGAAGTCCTTGAGAGCGCCGATCACATCGCCGGGCTGGTCGGTCGTTTGCGGCTTGGCCGCCGGCGGCGCCTCCGCCACAACTTTACCGGCTTCCAAGGCGGCGCAATAACTGCGCCCTTGATCCAGGCGGCAGCTATTTCCGGTCAAGTCATTGCCTATGTAAAAAAACAAAAGCGTCAGGTCCGGCTTATAGGGTTTGATCAACGTGCGATATGCCTGTAATTGGTTGAGAGTCGAATAACCGCTTATCCCGGCATTAAGCGCCTCCACGCCGAGAAGATCGCCGATAATATTGACGGCAAGCAACCTGTCCGGCGTCTGCAAGGCGGCAGCGAAAGAATCGCCGAGAACCGCCACCCGCCTTCCCGTCTTTTCGAGCCGCCATTCATTCCCCCTGAACCCCTGTGAATTAACGCGGATAGAGGCGTTATCAAAACAGCCGCCGACATTACGCAAGGACTCGCCTGCCTCCATGACATACAGGCCTTGCGCCACGGACCTGTGATTTATTGTCGAGCGATCAGGCGTCACATTCTGATAAAGCCGAAGATAATTATTTGGCGCGATCCTGAGAGCCGCCTCGAACCCCAGCAAAGACAGAACTACGGAGACCAGGACAAGAACCGCGTTTCTCATTCCGCAGCCTTCTTTTGCGGCATTGCGGCCAGAAACAGAGTCAGCATGACAATCCCCGTGGCGATCCACCAGTTCTGCCAGATGCCGAAACTGAGTTGTCCGAGAACCATGTAGACGATAAAGCCGGCCATCAGGCAGGCCGTCCCCGGCCAATCCCGCGCCATACGATGCAATTGAAAAGGCACACTCGCCGTCAGGACCGCCATCGCCGCAGCGCCGACGACGCCCAACTCCAGCCATATCTGAAGAAAGGCGTTATGAGGATGCAAAGGCAAAATCTCGGCGTAGTTCTGTCCGAATATGTTTTCTCTGCCGCCGGGAATAAAGCGGGACGAATCCAGCCCCCATCCGATAAGCGGATGATCCATGATGCGCCCCCGGACAAATTCCCAGATCGCCCAGCGGTGCTGCCATGAACCCTTGTCGGAGCTGAACATTTGTCCGATTTCGTCCGAGGTGAATAACTGTATGAAGAATGGGAACGCCAGGGCGCCGACGGCAAGCGACGCCGCTACCGCAATCAATACCGGACGCTTGCCCGCCGACACGGCGGCAAAAACCAGTGAAGAGACCAACATGGCGGCAACCGGCGCCGACGACGTGCCGAAGGCCAGCACCGTAATAATCAACCCATACAACAAAACGCCGCTCAATAAATTTATCCGGCGTCCGGCGGCAAAGATCATCGGCCAAGCGCAGACGGACAGAATGGTGTTCCCCGGATTGATCCAGGCCATGTAGTCGTTGACGCCCTTGCCCTTGGATGCCTTAAGAAATTTTATGACAAACCCTTCGCTGAAATTTTCAACGCCGAGGATAATCAGAAACATCGCCGCGCTCCCGACCATAAAGGCCGTCACCCGCTTTTGGTCCCGCTCACCGAGCAGACGGGCGCCGACGGCAAGAACCCAAGCCGCCGCCGCCAGCAAAACAATCGACAGCCAGACGTTAACGGCCCTGCCCGGCTGAATGGTCCAGGCAACGGACGCCAGCGCCCACGCCGACAAGGGAGCGAACGCCCATAATATCCTCGGCGCCCCTGACGCCGCCAATTCATCCCGCACCCGCCGGTCAAACAACAGCGCGACCGCCGCCGTGCAGACCAAGGGCGTCATGCCCATCGGCGCGTAGACGGCAACAGGCGGCAACAAAAAAATCATTGCCGTAAAAATTCCGGCGACCAAATTCATCTCAGTTTCTCGTAAACTTTTTCGGCGATTAATCTATATCCCGCCGGCAAAGGATGAGTGTCCCCGTCTTTGGGGAAGACATCAACGCCGGACTCAACGGCATCACGCAAGACCGGCAGGGCGTCAATCATGGCGATTTTGTTTAACTCCATAAAAGAGAACAAGTCCTCTCTGATCCGTTCCTCCATGCGAACCGCTTTTGAAAACATTTCGCCGACCGGCTGACCCTGCTTCATAACGATGTGAGCAAAGGCAAGCTCCTTGCTCGGCAATATCAGGATCAGCAACCCGGTTCCCTCGGCCTCCAACGATTGCCGGAGGCTCAAGAGTATTTTCTTGGTCAACGCCACGCCTTCACGAATCCGGGGGTTGTCCAAATCCACGGCGAACAGATGCTCGGATGGATGCAGAATAGTTTTCAGGTATTTGCCGTCGATAACGATGGTGTGATCTGGAGCCTGCCGCGCCCAGTCCTTGAAGGCCATGAACTCAAGCTCTTTCAGCGTGGTAACCGGCGCCAATTCGGCACGGGCCGCCAGACGCGCCACGGCGCTGTAGCGGAGCAACAGACCGGCCCACCCCGATAAGGTTTCTCGGGCTTGCTTGGCCATACGCTTGCTTATCCACTCCTTCTTAAGCCGATTAAGTTCCCTAATTTTTTCCCCGACTTTGTATTCCTTATCGGAAGCCGCGTAAGTCGGGTCTCTGAAATCCGCATAGGCGTCAAGTCGGTAGACGACGTTCTCGGCGTCGATCATATCGTTACCCAAATACAATCCGATGACGACCAATTCAGGAGAGAGACTTTTTGACCGCTTGTTCAGGAACCAATACTGCGCCGGTCCATATCCCCCCATCCCCATGTTGTAGACATTCTTTCCGGTAAGCGCCGCCAACCGAGACGGCCATGACTGAGAGCGCTCCGCGTTGACGCCCCAGGTCCAGGAATCGCCGATGGCAACGATATCGGTCTGCTCGGGAACGCGAACGTTGCGAAACCCGTCGGCGTCATGTCCGTATGTATTCGCGGGTATCTTGTGGAGAAGATTCTCATCAGGGATTAATTTGGAAAGCTGTTCCCTCTCGACAAAGTAAGAAGCATTGCCGCTACCCCCTTCCCACAGCCGCAAGGCGATCTCGGCAATGGCGAGGCCGAAGCACACGCTGAAAATAACCAGTGATGTCCCGGTTGCAAGAAACCGCTTTAAACATGCGCGGCTTCTCTGAAAAGCGATAATCGCTCCCAGAAAGACCAAGAAGCCGCCGGCAACGATCCCGGCAATCTGCAAAGGCCCCCAACCGGCATATCCCCCCCAAAGATCGGCAGCGGTCGATGCGCCGGCAAGCCCCAGCCCGCAGGCAAACAAAAGGAGTGAAACAGCTTTCAATACGGCTCCGTTATCTCTCAACAACGCCCCATCGCCCGCTGTCCGTATCAAAGACACACACCTTGCCGAGGGTTATAAGGTGAAGTTCGGACATCAGCGGCTTAAGGCGGTTGGGGCATATCCGTTTACAGCCGTGAGCAATGGCGGCGGCCGGTTGTCCTCTCGGCTTTCCTCCGTGGCGGAGCAAGGCCTGCAAGGCTTCCTGTTTGTATTTGTCCGGCGCCGTCCCCGTCTTCTGGGCGCCGTAGCGGCGGAAACCGCCCAGCGGAACATCGGCGGCGTAAAGAACCCCAAGTTTGAAGAATCTGGCCCAAAGCTCGAAATCCCCGGCGTAGCTCATGGAAGCATCCAGCGATCCGCCGGCCCGCTCCCACAAGGAGCGTCGCCAGAAGGTGGCCTCCTGCTGAATCCACCCCGTCGCCTGACGGCCCATGCCCGGCAGGTTGTCCCCCTTGAAGAAATCATCGCCGTTAAACGGCCCGCGCGGCGCACAGCGCACCGCCCGGCCCTTCTCGTCCCAGACCAGCGGATACATCGAGGTCAACCACTCCACTTCGGGGAGTTGCCGGAAAATCTCCGCCGCCACCGACAAGGTCCAAGGAGTGTATTTGTCATCGGAGTTCAACCAGCCCATGATCTCGCCGGTGGATTTTGCGAAGCCCTTGTTAAGGGCGTCGTACTGGCCGCCGTCCGGCTCGCTGACCCACCACGCCAGACGGTCTTCATATTTTTTAATAATGTCGAGAGTTTCATCATCGGAGCCGCCGTCGATCACGATGTACTCCAGGTCAAGACAGCCCTGGCCCACCACCGAGACGATGGTCTCTTCGATAAAGCGCCCTTGATTGAAGGAAGGCGTAACGATGGAAATCATCACCTGCTTTCCAGAATTTCCCTGAACCAGTCCAGATAGGCTTGCGCCTGCGTCTCCGCCCGGTAGGCGCTCACGGCCAGCCGTTCGGCGTTGGCGCCGAGCTTCCGGCACAAATCCCCGTCGGTCAAGAGCCGAACCGTCGCCGAGGCCATGGCTTCTTCGTCGCCGGGGCTGACCAGCATCCCCGTGTCCTTGCCGACGCGCTCGGGTACGGCGCCGACCGACGTCGCCACTACCGGCGTTCCGCAAGCCATGGCCTCGGCAATAGTCAACGAGAATGTCTCGACCCGCGCCGCGTGCAGGTACACATCGGCGGCCCGGTAGTAGGCGGCAACCTTCGCCGGATCACGTTGGAACGGAACGAAGCACAATCGAACGTCGCCGATCTTTTCTTCGGGGCCGTTATCGCCAAGGGCAATTAGGACCACTTCCTGACCGCCAAGTTTGTTGGCAACCCGCTCAATGGCGCCGCGCAATGTATTGTAGTCCTTCCACTCATTTTCGCGGATGGTGTTGGCGGCAAACAGAAGAACCTTGGCGTCGTCGGCGATGCCGAGGGAGCGGCGAACGCCGCCGCCGTCCGCCGCCTGAAAAAAACAATCATCAATGCCGTTGCCGATCACCCGTCTTTCAACAATCCCCGGCATCATCATGGACTGTTCCACCCGCTCCATCAGCCAGTTGGAAGGAGCGGCGACGTAAAGGCGGCTGCCGGTGTAAATATCCTGCTTGCGCCGCCAATTGTATGCGGTGGAGTCGCTCTTGACCGCCGGATAAATGCCAAGATCGGGACACGCGCCGCAGCCCGTCTTCCACCGCGTACAATCAAAGGAATGGGCGCAGTGGCCGCTTAACATCCAGCTATCGTGCAGGGTCAGAACCACCGGCAACGCCCTGGAAAGAACGGGCAAGGCGCAAAGGTCGAAGTAGTTGCCGTGAAGATTATGGCATTGGAGGATATCGGAACGCTCGGCAAGCGTCCTCGTGGACGGGAAATCAAAATCCTCGATTCCCCGCGACCGATTGCCTCTTGCTCCCGGTCTGGCCGCGTCACGCAACACCTGCCCAAGCAATCCGCAGCCCGGCAATCTTAATGATCCGATCGCCGTAGAGGCTTTCAAAAATGCGCCGGTTTCGGGGATGGCGAAAACATCCGGGTCATCGCCGAGCTTTTTCTTGACCGCAAGCCGCGCCCGGTTTCCGGCTTGGCGATAGCTTGCGTGCAAACGCGACGCCACCATCTCGGCGCCGCCGCCGACATCGAATGTGTTTACCTGAAGGATGCGCACTACAGGCCCAGAATGCTTTTTATGCAGCGGGGAGCGACGGCGGCCTCGCTCAACCGCGCCCGCGCATCGGCAAAAGTTCGCCGACGCATGTCGTCCAGTTCGGACGGGTCAAGTAATCGGGACGCCGATCCAATCAAAGCAACCGTGTCCAATTCAGCGGCGAGAAAACCGGTTTCGCCGGAGACAATGATCTCCCGGTTGCCTCCCACATCGAAAGCGACCATGGGAAGTCCGCACAGCGCCGCCTCCAGCAAAGCCATGCTGTAATTTTCCACCAGACTCAGACAAATGCCGAAAGAACAAGCCTTTATCCATGACAAATTTTCTTCACCGCTTACATTGCCGGGCATGAACCATCGAGCCTTGGGAGATACGGCGTGAAGGCGCTCGCCAAGCTCCGGCGGCACGGCGCCGGAAATATAAAAACCGACAGGCCCCCCGGCGGCCCCGCACAGGCCCTTGACGACATCGCACAGCATCAGCGCACCCTTGAACTTATTGCCCCCGGCCGGGATGTAGATAAGGGGAGCGTCCGCTTCCAGGCCCATATCCCGACGCGGGTCCGCCATCTCAACGCCGTCAAGGAAATCATCCTCAACAAGGTTCGGCGCAACCTCCACCGGGCCATTAAAGCGATGCGACGCCGAAAAAACTTCCTTCATGTAAGCGGAGGGGCAGATCACCTTGTCGATGGTTTTAAGAACACGATCCTCCAGCCGCATGGCTATGCGCGCGTCCCGCTCGGAATGGGGGCCAATCAACGGCAAGTCGAGAAAGCGCATGGGATTGTGATGGGCGATCAGCACCCAGCGGCATCCCTTGATGGGGCGGATGAAGAGGCCGGGCGCTCCATGATCGGGAAGGATAATAACATCGGGCCGAAATTGGGATAGATCACCGTTAAGCCGAAAAGCTCCCCATGCCCGCAACAGGATGTCGGCGAACTGGTAGGCGGCTTTTTCCCGGTCGAGAAAACGGAACAGCAGACTGTTGGCCCGACGGATGAGGCGCACCATCCATTGCGGGCTTCTGCGCCTGACTACATCCTTGGCGTCTCCCCCTTGATCAAAGCAGGCAAACGCCTTGACCTCATACCCGTTCTTTTTGAGTACGCGGGAAAGATGGTAATGAGAACTGGCGATGCCGCCGCCCCAGGAAGGCGGAACCATGTCCGAAACAATGGCGATGCGTTTGCTCACCGGGTCCTAAGACGCCTTGTCAAGGCTCGGCGCTGCTCGCCGGTGGCGTAATGATGATCGGCCCTTAACGGACTGTCCTCTTTGACAAAGGCGATGTCGGCCTGGGCCAACGCGCCGTCCAGGGGCCGGTGAGACAATCCGAAAATGTCGTAAACAACAAACCCCCTGGATTTCATATGCGCGATCACGTCATAAAAGATCGGAGCGCCGGCGAAGAACGACAGGAAAGATGCTTCGAGAATAAGCAGCTCGGTATTTTTCAATGTCTCCCCGGCGCCGTAAAGAACATCCAGTTCACTGCCCTGCACATCCACCTTGAGCAGGTAGGGAGACAACGCTCCCGCGTTCTTGACCAGATCATCAAGCGGCGCCGTCGAAACGGAGCGCGGAACGCCGTTGACATCGGAATCCTCATCCTCGCGATAAAATGATGACCCCACCAGATCAGGATGGACATTGAGCGTCATTTCCCCCGACCGGGAAGCGGCGGCGATGAGGATATGCCGGGAGCGGGACAGCTTCGAACACACCTTATCCAGATAAGGCGTGTATTCCTTCAGCGGCTCGATCAACAGATAACCGGCGTTGGGGAATATCCTGGAGCATATCTCGGTAAATCGCCCGTGAGCGGCGCCGACATCAATCACCTCCGCCGGATTCACTCCCATCTTCTTGGCATGTCTGAGTACGCCGGCAAAGGAGGAGCGTCCGTCTTTCCGATGCAGTTCGTAACCATGAGAGCCGATCATTTTCAACAGCAGGGATTTTACCATTCAGACTCTCCCCGGAAAAAACATCGCATAAACGGAGCGCGCCAAGGCCGTTGCGGAGCGGGAGCGAACCGCCGCCTCCAGCATACGCCGAACCGCCGTCCTGCGTCTTGCTCCATCCAAATCCTTCAAACGACGAGCCAGCCGCGAGGCGGCGTCCTTCCATACGGATGGAGCGGAAAAACGACCGGCCCGCTTCAAACAGCCGTGAAGGGCGGCATCTACGGCGCCCGGTTGCCGGGGGAAATCATATCCGGTCATCAGCCAACGCAACCCCGCCAACTCATCTTCCGGCACATTATCAAATGCCCGCTTCAGGGCGCGAATGCTGACGACACGCGCCGCCTCGGCCTGCTCCTTGGCGCGAAGGGAGGTAATAGACTGCCGGTGCGCGCAAAAGCGAAGCAGAGGCTTTGGCTCGTAAACAAACTCAAGGCCGCGAGTCAGGCACCTGTCCCAAAGATCATAATCCTGGGCATAGCGGAATCCTTCGTCGTAGCCGCCCGCATCAATTATGGCTTGGCGGCGGAACATCGCCGCCGAATGAGCGCCGAAGGCATTGTCAAAGAGAACCCGCCAGCGAACCAGCGGCCAATCCGGTTCCCGCCGTTCTTTTTCCCCGCCCGTCGCTTCATCGGCGATCAGGCAGCGGCAGAAACAGATGGAGGCCCCGCTCCGGGCCAGGGCCTCGACCTGGGCCTCCAGACGACCGGGCAGGGACTGGTCATCTACATCCATGCGGGCGATAAATTCACCCCTGGCCATTTTTAGGCCGATGTTGAGGGACGCCGTCAGGCCCAGATTATCGGCGTTGCGACGGGTAATGATGCGCGGGTCGGTCAGGGAAGCAAGCATCTCCGCCGTCTTGTCGCCGGAACCGTCGTCGATGATGATGAACTCGAAACTCGGTCCCGTCTGCGCAAGAACGCCGGCGACGGCGTCGGCCAGGAAAGCCTCCCCGTTATGAACGGCCATCAGCACGCTGACGGTCGGCGCCGTCACTTCAACCGCCCCTCCTTCCGGTCCAGGATCATCGAGAAAAACAGCTCCGCTTCTTCCTGACTGCCGTCGCCGTCATGTCCTACCGACGGATGTACGCGAAGGCCGTACCAGCCCTTGCGGCGATTGTAGATTTCCAGCAGGCGAAAGGCATGGTCGGCAAAAGGATTAACGTGATCGTATTGATTCTGGATCAGGAACATGGGAGGCAGGGTTTCACTATTCCCGGCGATTTCCAGCAAGTCCGGCATGTTATCGCCGCGCAGATAGGCATAGGGGTTATCGGCGACATCGCCGCCGTAATCGTCAATCTTGGCATTAAGATCAACCTGCGGATACAAGACGTAAATGCCGTCGCAGCCGTAGCGTATGCCGTGGTAAAGAGCGCCGAATCCGCCCATCGAGCCGCCCGTGCAGAACCACGGCAGCCCCGGCGACTTGTCGCGAAAACCGGCAATCAATTCCTGAATCATTTCAGCGACGAAGCCGTCGCCTTTTTCACCCCAGAACCAGCTTCCCTGACGTTTCCAGCCGAAAGTATCCCAGGGAGCCAGCACGTCAAAATGTTCCCACGATTTCATTATCCCCAAATGCCGAAAGGCGTTATGGCCATGGAAGCGCACGACCAGCCCCCGACTTTTGCCCTTGGCCGGCAAAAATACATGACGCAGGAACTTGCCGTCTTTCTCGAAAACCAGCGGATAGGCGGCGTCTACATGCGAAGCGTCAAACATCATCGGCGTAGAGCGGATTCTGATTTTCTCCCGCTCGTGGACGGCATCCACATCGGTAGCAAACAGGCCTTCCTTTTTAACGCGGGCCAGCGGCAAAATATCCTTGCCGGTAAGCAAAAAGCGCACCAAGGCCTGACGGAGTCCCTCTTTCAGGCCATTGTCACGCACCAGTTCGGCGACGCGCCCGGCATATCTGAAATATTTATAATCCATCAGTTCTTGACCCCGACCACGTTGCCTATGCAAAGCACGTCCATGTCGGTCTTCATGAACGTCTTTACCGCATCCGCCTCGGTTTCAACGATAGGTTCATTATTATCGTTGAAGCTGGTGTTGAGCAGTATGGGAACGCCGGTCAGCTTATCAAAACGGCTGATGAGTTTGTGTAAATCCGGGTTGCGCTCCTCATCTACGGTCTGCACCCGCGCCGTTTTATCGACATGAATAGCGGCGGCGGCGTCATCAACAGCCTTGTCCTTGGCCTTAACGGTGAAGGTCATGAACGACAGGTCGGCGACGCCTTCGGGAAAATCGAAATAATCTTCGGCTTTCTCGGCCAATACCGCCGGGGCGAAGGGGCGGAACCATTCCCGGTGCTTGACCCTTTGATTAATGATGTCCTTCATTTCGGCCTTCCCGGGATCGGCCAAAATACTGCGATGACCCAATGCCCTGGCCCCCATCTCGGAACGTCCCTGAACCCAGCCGATGATCTTTCCCTCGCTGAGAGCCTCTGCGGCGTAACCATGAATATCGTCGACGACGAAAGGCCTGATCCCGGCTTTTTTCATCGCCTTGGCGGCGGCCTTGTCGGAACAGGTTCCGCCGAAAAATACCGTATCCAGTTCAAAGAACCGGGGAACCTTGATCTCGGCATGTACATAATAAAGGGCCGCGCCCAACCCGATCCCCCTGTCGGACGCCATGGGCAGGGCGTAGATGCCCTTGAAGGCGCCGCTTTCAAGAAGGCGACCGTTCAGCGATGAGTTCATCATCACCCCCCCCGACACGACCAGAGCATCGTGGCCGGTTTTACTTTTGCCGTTAAGGCAAACTTCGCCGATTACATGCTCCAGCATCTTCTGCACGCTTGCCGCCAGATTGTTGTGATCCTTGGTCAACGGTTCGGGCGTTATGCGCCTGGGTCCGTAATCATCAAGGAAGCGGTTGGTGAGAATTTGGGTGTTGAGGTAGCCGCCTTCAACGGCGAGAGTGGAACTCTGACTCTTGAGCCGGTCGGAAAGAATAATGTTTCCATCGGCAGTCACCCGGATTTCATTCATATAGTCGTCAAACACCGTCGGCTCCCCATAGGGGGCCAGCCCCTGGGTCTTGCCCTCCGCCCCGTAGCCGCCGAGGCCGAGGTGATAGGTCGCCCGCAGGTATTCAAGGCCGATGCTGTCGGCGTCGCTGATCCTGGTCACCTCGCTTATATTCATGCCGTCGCCGGAGGCGATGACCCCGGAAGAGCCGTCGCCGAAACCGTCGATGGAAACAATCAGCGCCTTGTCATAAGCGGATGAGTAGAAGGCTCCGGCGGCATGGCAGAGATGATGATCAACCTCTACATGCCTGGCCTTGGGCAATTCATTTTTCAGCCATTCCTTGACCTGGAAGGGATCGGCATGGCCGTGAACCACCACGTCGATCTTTCGCGGATTGATGCCGAGGCTGTCGCAGACCACGCGAACCGGCGCCATGACCTCGGCTTCCCCGCGCACCACATGGTGTTTGCTCCTGGAGAACCGCTCGGCCTCGGCCATGGCGACGCGCTTGCCGCCGACGTCGATCAGACAGCAATTATAGTCATGCATATAGCCGCCGACGCCGAGAACGTACATTAATGACTTCCTTGCTTTATCGGAGTTGCTTCCGCCCATATCTCACCCCAGCGGACTTCCTGATGGATGATCGCAAGGCCGGCCTCGGCCATCTCTTCGGCGAAAGATTCCAACGTATATTCCGTTTCATGAGTAGGGTCTAATCGCCATTCCACGCCCAGTTCCTTCTTCAAGGGAACCCGCCAGTCACGCTCGAACAGAGGAACCCTGAGAAGAAAGCGTTCGGCGCCGGTAACGTCTGCAACGCGGCTGAGGAAGCGGATTCTTTCGGTCAAGTGCTCAAGCAGGTTGGACATGATCACCACGTCAAACCTCTCCCCCGGAAGGTTTTGCACGGCGTCTCCCACCAACCATAAAACGGGAGAGTCGGGAAAGCGACTCTTGGCGATATCAATTTTTCCACTATCTATTTCCAGGGCGGTAACGGAGCATCCGGCGCGCATCGCCACATCATGGGCCAAATTACCGGCGCCGCACCCTATCTCCAGAACACGCTCGGCCCGGTCAAGACGATCAACAAAAAAATCGTGGTAACGGGTAAGGCGGTGTTTAACATGCACCCCTTCTCCATAACGTTCGGCCAGCCGTCCGGCCAGATTGTACAAGACTCCATCAAGGCGGAACAGGAAACGCAAGCCTTCATCCGGCGCCATCTTCATTGTCCGTCGGTTGACCAGATCGGCGATCAGGGTCTGGAGTTGGGCGGCAGGCAGAGTCGAGAGGAAAAACCCGAGAAAGCCGCCGATAAGGCGTCTTAACCTTCGCATTGACCACAAAGCTCCCGCAACAAAGCCCACTCCTTTTCAACAATCATATTCAGTGAATAATTGGCGACGACATGGGCGCGGGCATTGCTTCCCAGCGCTCCGCATAACTCCGGATTCCCCAGGATAAAAGTGATGGCTTCCCGGATCGCCTGATGATCAATACCACTGAGCCAACCGGTGACTCCATGATTAATGACTTCGCGAATTCCCGGAGAATCGCCGCCGATGACGGGAAGCCCACAGGCCATGGCCTCGATCAGCGCCTTGGGATGACCCTCCCAATGCGATGGCAGAATGAATACCTTGGCGCGTGACATAAGTTCGGGAATGTCCTTACCCGCCATCCGCTGAACCCAACAAAGGCGATTCCCTTGGTCAGTTTGGGCTTGCTCGACCGGTCCCCGCAGAGGTCCATCACCGACAATGGCGACGGTCGCCTTCATAGGCGCCACCGCCTTCAGCAGCTCCTCGATATTCTTCTGTTCGGCCAAGCGACCGATGAACAGGACATCTATATCTTTTTTTGCATCCCGGTCGGGGCGAAACAGGTCCGTGTCTACATAGTTGGGGATCACGGTCGTTTTAGACCCGGCTTGCGGCAAACGACGCGCCACGTCATCGGCCATGGCTTGGGTCGTAACCACCACGCGCCGGGCGGCGGCGAAAAGGCTGACCTCCATGGCCAGGGCGGTATTGACGCCGGCCTTGCCGGCAAGGGAATCCGACAGTAAATAGCCGCACCGCACAATCAACGGCTTGCCCCACAGGCGGGCGGCGCGAAGGGCCGTAAGCCCCCCGTTGATCTGATTGGTCTTCAGCACATTAGATCGGCGCAGCCATGATCCATGCAGCCAGGGAATCAGGCGCTCATACCAGGAAGCGGGAAGTCGCCACCGGTTGCACATGATCTTTAGTCCCGGCAAATGGTCGGCGTAAGAAAGTTCAGAAGGTCCGCCGTAACTGACTATGCCGACCTTCACTTTCCGCTCCTGAAGCCGCCGGTATAAAGCCAGCTCCCGGTCGATCATCCCGGCTTTGTCCCATGCTTCAAGGGACATGCCGCGAGTCATGAACAGCGTCAGCCGCATAGGTTAAGCGGCAGCAGTCGCTTCACTACCGACAAATATTGTTCGACCATCCGGGCGCCGGAAGGAGGGTCGGCGAGAACCTTGGAACGCAGCATGTCATAGTTATCCTTCGCCTCAAGGATGGCCCCGCGCACATTGTCCGTAAAGCCGATGCCATACCGCTTGCCGAACTCGACGATGCCGCCGCCGTCCTTGTGGTAAATGAGGGGCAGGCCGCACTGAGCGCCTTCGATGTGATGCATGCCGCAAGGCTCCCAAAGAGAGGCGGTCAGGTAGGCGTGATGGGAGCGCAATAATTCAGCCAATTTTTCACCCCTGGTCGGTCCATGCAGTTTTGCCGAGCGCCAGCGAATATCGCTCGGCCACCTGCCGATGACCGATAATGCAACATCCGGCAATTTCCCGTCGGCGATCATCCGGTCCACTTCCCGGTAGACCTTGAAACCTTTCATCCAATTGTCGGACCAATGGTGGGTGACCAGACGAAATGGAGAGCGAGCCTCGTCCGTCTCTCCGCCGGGAAAAAAGATCGCCGGATCGGCTCCGTTGCCGATGACCATATGCGGCCGCGACGGATCAAACCAGCGCTCGACAAAATAATCCCTCAGCCATTCGGAGATAAAAACCGTAAAATCGACGATGGCGTTGGCCTCGCCGAGAACCTTATCAACGCCCGTGGTGCCTTTGCGTTGGTCGCATTCATTGACGCGATGGATGATGGGAACATCCGGGCGCCTCTCCTTAAAGGAACGGATCGCCGCCATTTTGAAAGCCGTCGGACTTTCGGCCCTCGGATCGATAAGGAGAATGCAGCGGACATCCTCGTCAAGCCTAAAAACGACCGAATAGCCTTCCGCCGACAGCCGCCTCTCAAATTGCTCGACGAATTGATTGCCGCCGCCCCACGGACTGCGGCGCGGCTTCAGGTTGATGGCGACCTTGGGTCCGCCATGTTGCCTGAACCTGCCGGCAAAATCCCTTGCAGCATTCCAGACCATTATTCGCCCAATACGGGAGCGTAAAGTTCGCTCATGTAACGATCAGCGATGCTGCCCCAGCCGTAATCGGCGACACGCTTCAATCCTTCGTCCACCACCCGCTCCCTGAAGCGTTGATCATTGATCAATCTCAGCGCCCCTTCCGCCAGAGCTTGAGTATCTTCCTGCGCGACCATCACACCGTTGACGCCGTCGATCATGAGGTCGGCGCACATGCCGACGCGGGTAGAGGCCAGCGGCACGCCGCAAGCCCAGGATTCCAAAAGCGCCTTTGGCCCCCCCTCGCAGCGCGAAGCAATAATGTAAAGATCGAGAGCCTGATAATAACGAACAATGTCACGATAATCGTCCAGCATTTTATGAATATAGGGGACGCCGATCTTATCCAGCCCCGCCTTGACGTAGCCGCGTGACGGGCCGGTGAGCAGGACGAAAAGACGAGGGTGTTTGCCGGCCATGACGCGGATGGTTTCAAGAAATACGTCAGGCCCCTTGATCAGTTTCGCTTCCATGCCCTCGCCCCATCCCACGCCGTCTTTCTGGAACGAGCCGATAACCATGACGTCATCAGGCAGTCCGATCTCGTTACGAATCTTTTTCTTTTCTTTGGGAGAAGGAGGACAAAAATGCCCCAACTCGACGCCGAGAGGAATAACCGCCAATTGTTCGGGCGGCAGGCCCATGTCCAGTAACGGCATCCTGGTTAAAGCGCACGGCACGACTATTTTTTCCGTTTCTCCGGCGACGCGAGCAAGGATATCAAAATGTGGGGCCAGTTCAGGATCGGTAAGCTCGCCATGAAACCAGGTGAGAAAAACACGGTTATACAAATGCAGGGAACGGCTTGATTTATGCAGGAATTTATAGCGCGAACCGAACTGGATTATCTGCCCCTTTAAGCCGTCGACTCGGCGAATGATTTCCGTCTTCCGGCCATGACGATCACGCAGCCCATCGGTGATGTAGCGCCCATCCCACAAGAACGACCAATCGGCGTCATCAATGACATAATAGATGCCCGGTCGCCTTCCCGGAGCGGCGAGTCGACCAAGCCGCCATCCCAAGCGGGCGCCGAAAGAGCGGCTCAAGGGCGGATCAGGTCGAAAAATGCCAGCCCCCCGCCGTCCTGTTGTTCCAATCGGTCAACCAAGGGAACGATTGCCGCGCCCGGCAGACGTATGTAAAAACGCCGGAACGCCGGAATAAGTATCCACCGCCCCAATGCTTTTTTGAAGACAAATGAGGGTAAGGCGAATATCACCAGGAAGTCGCATAAGGTGCAAAGATTTTGCGGATGGTAAAGTCTGCTCGTGGACACCCGAAAACCTGCTTCCTTGAATATATCACTCCATCCTGCAACGTCGTGAACGTTATAGTGCCGCCAAAACCGATTATAAAATGAACGGTAACGACCTGCGAGTCGCGTCAGTCCCACCCCTTCCAGAAGACGAGACGCCACCGAGTAGCGCTCGAATCTATCCGTCGGAACCGTGACATAAAAATGTCCGCCCGGCGCCAACAAACGATGAACCTCCCGTAACGTCGGCCCCAGGTCGATAATGTGTTCAAGAACGCTGTTGCTGAAGACAGTCTGAAAGGCGCCTTGGTCTTTCGGCACATCGTTACCCTTGCAGGCGATCAACTCCTTGTACATACCCGTACGCGCAGCATTATCGATTTCCGCTTGATCCGCATCGATTCCGGCATCAATAAACTCATTGAAAAGGATACCGGCAAAAACGCCGTCCCCGCACCCCATATCCAGGATCGGACGCGCAAACGGCAGCTTGCTGAGAATGCGACATTCCTGCGACCGTTCAATGGACAACGCCATAGGCGCCGCTGAAAGATAGCGAATCAGGAAATTATCATTAAATTTCAATGTGTCACACCAACTCGCTTTTTATAAATTAGCGTCATGGCCGGGCTTGACCCGGCCGTCCACGTCTTCAACTTGTCAGCAAACAAGACGTGGATGCCCGTGACAAGCACGGGCATGACGAAGTGGTATCACTTCTGTCGGTCGAGGGCGGATCGGAAAACGCCGCAGATGTGATCAATGGTGCGGTCGTCAAGGTCAGGATAGGTCGGCAAGGAAATGATACTGCCGGCGATTTTCGATGCAACCGGAAGTTCGGGACAATCATAGGGAGGCATGGCGCTCAAAGCATGAAAACCCGGACGGGTTTCTATGCCTTTCAGAGCCATATCCTTAATGATTTGATCACGATCCGCACAGTTCATCTGAACGGCATAGGTCCACAGCACAGGTTCCACCGCCCGTTCAAAATGCTGCGCCTTTATCCGGCGATCTCCGGCCAGATTCTTTTTATAAGCAGTATGAACCCGGTGACGCTCACGGAGAATGTGATCAATATTTTCCAACTGGGCGCAGCCTAGGGCCGCTTGCAGGTTGGTCATCCTGAAATTGTATCCTACCACGTCATGCCAGTAGCGTTTTCCCCTGCGCATACCGTGGTCACGCAACAGCATCATTTTTTCATGCAGTTCCCGGTCATTGGTCAGCACCATTCCGCCCTCTCCGGTGGTTATGGTCTTGGTCGCGTGGAAGCTCAGGGCGCCGAGAGCGCCGATGGCGCCGGCGTAACGACCATCGTATTTGGAAAAAACGGCCTGAGCGGCGTCTTCGATAACGATGATATTTTGTTCTTCGGCGAAGGCGGTAATCTCCTTCATGGCGGCGACATTGCCGTACAGATGAACCGGAATGATCGCCTTGGTTTTTGCCGTAATCAGCGGCGCCGGAACTTTGGGGTCAAGCAGCCAAGTGGCGGGATCTACGTCGGCGTAAACCGGCGTCGCCCCCACCGCCAGCACCATGTTGGCGGCGGCGACAAAGGTGTAGCCGGGAACGATCACCTCATCGCCGGAACCGACGCCGGCGGCAAGCAGCGCCAGATGCAAAGCCGTCGTGCCGCTGGAAACGGCGACGCCGAAGCGAGACCCCATTATTTCGGGTAACTTACACTCCAAACGCTCGACATAAGGCCCGCCGGAAATCCAGGTGGAGTTCAGGGCGTCCATCACATAATCCTTCTCGTTCCCGAAGAAGGTCGGCTTGGCCCACGGGATTTCGATTTTCAACGCCTATGCCTCACTTTAGTTCCCGGACAAAACACTAAACCTTATTGTCAGACGATGGCGCCGGCGTTGCAACGAACAATAAAAATATCATTACGCCTCAGCCGGGCGACAACATCATAACCAAGCTTTTGAAGGTATGCCTGTGGTCGTGGATTAGGCTTTTGAAATTGACCCAGACAACGTTCATGGCCGCGCACTTTCAATTCTGCAAGCGATCTCATCAGGCATTGATGCGCCGACAGGCTGGCTAAAAAATTTCCCGGCTCGGCGATCCACGCAATGAGTTCTGCTGAAATATCGGTATCGGAGAAAATTTTGGGGACATAAAACATTGTCTCAAAAATAACGATCAAATCCGATGGATGAAAGAGGCAGCTTAAAAATACGCGCAGTTTTCGCATAAATGGAAGTCTTGATAACCGTTTACGCACCATTCGCCAATCGGTCGTGCTGACTTGAAATGCGACAAGACGCCCCTGATGCTCAGAGGCGAAGCCTATAATATCGGCGCCGTCCAAAAGAAGCGCATACACGCACGAAAGATGCTTGATTCCCATGCGGCCGTTGATCGACCAATTCAAGGCGTGAGCGTGAAGCTCCGCCATGGCGGGAATATCACCTACGGTCAGAGATCGAATCAGCACATCATCCCGCGTTAATTAAGAATCGATTCCAATCCGATGGCGGCACCGGTTTCCCCATGTGAAATGCCTTGGTAATTACAACAGTTTCGCCGGACCCACACGAAATAACAGGCCCTGTTTCACAGACATCGACAATCTTTCCGGGGGCTTCAGAACTGATCACTTCTCCACGTCTAAGCTTTTTGATAATAATGTCACCATTCAGGCTTCTCCAAAGCGGTTGGTAGGTTGGCGATGCCAAGGGTTCATAATTTGCGGCGCGCACGAAATTAATAAGTTTCTCCGCCGGCCAAGACCAGTCGATTGTTCCATCAAGAGCGTGTCGATGAAAATAAACGCGCCTTTGTGAAATATCCTGTGATCGACATGAAAGAGCGGTTCCTTTCAAAATATCGTCCAGAACATACAAAAGGCATTCGGCGCCGATATTCATGGTTCTCATAAAAAGAGAAAGGCCGGTATCCTCATCTTGAATTGCCGTTCGCACCTGCCGGATGATCGGTCCGGCGTCGATATCGGAATCCATGAAATGAATGGTGGCTCCATGCAACCGCTCGCCATTACGGATTGCCCATTGATGACAATGAAGACCGGCGTAGTTCGGCAGAAGAGCAGGATGCATGTTCAAGGCCCGCATTGGAAAGCGGGCGATAACTTCCTTGGAAATTAACGTAACGCCATTGATATTTATGAGCCAATCCGCATCCGCTACAGAGGGAAAAAAGGCCGCTCCGGTCAGTATCGCCGGATCAAGCAGCTCTACATTCCTGCACTTTGCCAACTCTATGGCTTTAACGGAAGCATGTGATCCGGCAACGTAGCCCGCAACCCTCGCATTCGACTTGGAAAGTAAAAAGTTAAGAACATTAAAGGCAGGGAATCCTTCGCCGACGACAAGAAACGAAACCATTACCCTAACCCGGCGACAAACCTGGAAAATGACTCAGGAGTCTCCAAATCATCGGTAGTCGCTTCACCGAAATCGATTTCCTTGCCTAATGTCACCGTCAGGTGAGATACCAATTCTACGATGGCGTATGAATCGATAGCATCGTAAATCCTGGTCGATGGCGTAATAGACTGAGACCGTGAGCTTCCTACGGCGGAACGCATATACCCGATTATGGCTTCACAGACCTCGTCTTGAGTCATGGCGCCATCTCACGAAACATCGCTTCAAGCGTTTCATAGTTAGTTTTACCATTCTCGGTCAACGGCATCTTGTTCAGCCGAAACAGGCGGCGCGGAATCATATAAGACGGCAAATCAGCCTCACATGCGCCTTTAACATCATCCTCAATGAAATCATCAACGGTTTCTACATAGGCGACAAGATAATCAGCCGTCTTGCTTTCATTCATGCAGGGAATTACCGCCGTAAACTCCGTCTTCAAATTACGACGCAGAACAGCCTCGATTTCAGTCAGCTCTACGCGATAGCCTCGAATCTTCACCTGGCGCGTCAGGCGTCCTTTGTAAATCAAGCCGACGCGGGCGTCGTAGCTGACCAAGTCACCCGTACGATACCAGCGTTCGGAAACTTTGCCTGAAAAAGTTCGTTCAATAAACTGCCTTTTTGTCATCTCGTCATCTTGCCAATAACCCTGAGCGACCTGGATGCCGCCCAAAAACAATTCGCCTATCTCACCGGGCGGCACAGGTGTCGGCGTTTCATCGCAAACGGCGACTTCCAGGCCCGGAAAAGGTTCGCCAAGCGGCAAGATAGAGAAGTCGACGCCATTGCTGCATGAATAGCCTGTAAAGGCGACGGTCGCTTCAGTCGGGCCATAAAGATTATCGACAACGGCATTCGGCGCGGCGGCGCACCAGTCTGAAGCCAACTGTCCCGAAAAAGGCTCGCCGCAAAAGACGCTGACCCGTAGTCCTTCAAAACAGCCCGGCTTCAATTTATTGAATTGCTTCAAATAGGCCACAGCCGAGGGTACGGAGGTCCATCCGGTTAATGCGTGTCGGCGAACAAAATCATCCGGCAACATCAATTCCCGCTCCGGAACGCTGAACAATGACGCGCCGCTTGCCCAGGCGACAAACAAGTCGTGGACGGACAGATCAAAACTGAGTTCAGGCAAATGAATCAGGCGATCATCCGAACAATACCCATACCGCTCAATCATAGCTTGAGAATAAGCCATGACATTGGCGTGACTGATAACAACCCCCTTCGGCACACCCGTCGATCCGGATGTAAACATGATATAAGCGGTATCCGATGATTGCGCCGTCGGCTTTAATTCACCCTGGTTTAAAAAGTCCGAACGGTAATAAAAACGGTGGCGGGGACACCGGCGCGTCCACTCCGGGGCATCATTGTGATCGGGCATCAGGACGCGCATCGAATTCCTGCACCGCTCAAGCAACAAATGCGCCATAGAGGAACATTTGCCGTCTATAACGATAGATGTGGCTTCGGACTGATCAAGAATCGTTTCAAGCCTGTGTATAGGATGCTTCGGGCTTAGAGCTATGTAGGCATGGCCGGAAAGCAAGCACCCGGCAATACCTGCATAGGCCGTCCGGCTTCGATGTGCAAGAATGGCGCAATTTTGCGGGGTTGTCCGGGCGTTTAGACTCAAAACGTGCGCTATTCCCAAGGCGGCTTTTTGCAGGTCGCCGTAAGAATAAGTTCCTTCCTCGGCCCACAAGGCAAGTCGTCGGCTGAAGCGCTCTGATGTTAATAGAAACTGATCGGCAAGGTTCGATGCGCGATTACGTTCCTCTTTCGAGGCCGGTATTGACGTCGGCGAATCTACCATCGTCCCGTCGCCCTGAGATAGATGATCCTGAAAACCTCCATTGTATACTTGGCAAAAATGTTAAGAAACCTTGTTTTAGGCTCCCCTCCTAAACGGTTTCCATACATCACGGGAATCTGAACATGGCGCAAGCCGAGACGTTGGGAGAGAAGCAGCAGACGAAAAAAATAATCGCCATAGCCCCAAAAAATCTTGTCAAAGTCCAGTTTCTCCAAGGCCTCGCGCTTTATTGAAAACAGGCCGCCCAAGTTATCGTCGATGCGGGTGCCGAGAACCAGACGCATAAAAAGGTTATAACAGTAGCTGAGATAGTAACGTAACCGGCTTGAACTGGTCCCGCCGCCGAAGGTAAATCTTGACCCGATCACCAAGTCGGCGTGGCGGGTAAAGTCATAAAGAATCGGCACACATTCAGGCGGGTGGTTGAAATCCGTATCCATAACCACGACAACTTCGCCGGCGGATTTTTCAATGCCGACGCGAATGGAATTGGCCAGCCCTCTATTCTCGGTGCGGACGACGACCTGAACGCGGTGGTCTCCGGAGAAGACTCGACGCACAGCCTCGGCCGTGCCGTCCGGGCTGTTATCGTCAATGACGATAATTTCCAGCCCCTTTACAACCCCATCCATGACTTGAAGCAGTCGCTCCACCAACGCAACAATGTTTTCGCGCTCGTTATAAGCGGGCAGGACAATGCTGAGATCAGTCATAAGAAAAGCCGATAATGAACGAATAGAATATAAATATGTTGAACCTCAAGTGTGATACACGCTATCAAAATATAATTCCACTAACCAAAAAAAACGACCATGAATCTCCTGAAAAAACTACCGAAATCGCCGAGCCTTCCTCTCGCACTGCTTGGCGCAGTCTTTTTGCTGACCGGCCTTTCCCTCGCCGGATTGATAAAGAATCTGCAATTCTCCGGGCCGGAGTACGAGTACTTAAGAATACCATTTTTCAATGATTTTATTGACAGCATTATTGGAGCTATTAATAGAAAACAGCGAATAGGACGTGAATTATTTTGGATTATTGTTTTTAAAACTTTTGGATTTAATAGAATAGCTTTCTTTCTTGCTGTAATTTTTCTTCATGTAATTTCTTCAATTATGTTCGGGCTTTGTCTGCTAAGGGCGTTCCCGCAGCGTCCCTTCTTCGCCGCCGCCGCCGCCATGTTGGCTTTCACAATGCCTATGCCCATGGCGATGAACTACTACGCAATGAATACGGCCCCTCTTTCTTTGCTTCTTTTCTGGATTTCAATTTATTCGCTACAAACTTGGGCCAAGCATAATGCTTCATTGCTTGTTCTGGCGGTTTCATGCGTACCCTATATTTTATCATTTACCGTCTACGAAAATGCCGTCCTTTTCATTTTTGCCGCCCCTTTTTTCGTGATCCCAATATTGGCCGAAAGATGCGCCGGGAAGCTTGGTGAGCAATTCACCACATCGGTTGTCAAACTGGGCGTCGCCGTTTTCCTAGCGTTCCTTGTTGTCCTGGGCCTTAGATACGGCCTTCAATTCGGGGATGTCGCCAGCACCATTAAAGGATTACCCAAGGCTGACGCCATTGCCGCCTCCTTATGGAACACCGGTGGATACCTTGTCGCGCCGTTCCATGGATTATTTTCCCTTGATCGGCCGGCCATGGCCTTCGGCGCGGCGTTCACGGCATTAAGCGGCAGTTTGTTGCTCGGCCTTCCTGATTACACCGAGGATACGGCATTCGGCATAAACCGATTCCTGCAAGGCGGATGGTGCCTCTCGGGTCTCGGCGCCGCTTTGTTTGTCCTCGGGATCACGCCATATCTAATGGCCGGAAATTATGCACCTTCGGTTTCATGGGATATCGGCGCCCCCCGTATTTTTTCCAGTAGTGGATATGGGATCGCCGTGCTGATGGCATTGATCCCGACGCTCTTTAAAAAACGTTTTTTCCAGACTTTGCTAAGGATCGGAGTGGTGGCATTAGCCGGCGTTTGGGTGGCATTCTGGGTTGGCCTGCGCCATGACTGGGAAACGGCGGCAGATATCCACTGCGACATGTGGAAAGGTTTTGTGGAACAAGTTCCCTACGTTTCCGGCAATACGACATTTCTGTTTACCGACCTCCGTCATAACGTAGGAATCGTTCCTGTTTTCGACGGCTCAGATAGTCTGATGGTGTTTATGCAGATGTTGTATACGACGCCCGAAATGATGGGCCGGGAACATATTTACGCCTATCACTCCGAACCGCTTTTGCAGAGCGGCAACAACGAAAGCTACTTTTCGACCGTCACCGACGAAGGACTGACAACGCCGCTAAGCAAATTTACCCCCGACCACCCCATCATCCCGCCGGATAGCCTTGTTCTGGTCGCCAGGGAAGGCCGCCGACTTGTCATCACCGATAAGATAACCGCATCTTCCGGCGCTCACGCCATTCATTGGCAAGGCGTTAGCGAGATACGCACCAACTTCAGCCGTATTCTTCCGGCGCCGGCCGACGCCCCTTCCATTAAGGAGCGGTTGAAGCAGGTCGGCTCCAGATGCTGATCCCGCTATTGTCTTATAAATCATCTTGTGAGCCGAACTGGGCCGTGTACAGGTCATAAAATGCGCCGCGCCGGACCAACAAATCCTTGATGTTCCCTTCTTCAACGATCCTGCCTTTGTCCATGACGATGATGCGGTCGGCTTTACGGATGGTAGACAGACGGTGAGCGACAATGATCGCCGTGCGATCTTTCAGGAATTTATCAACGGCTTCCTGGATAAGGCGTTCTGATTGACTGTCCAGTGAACTGGTCGCCTCATCAAGGATAAGAATTTCCGGATTTCTCAGAATTGCCCGCGCCAGGGTGACGCGCTGCCTTTGCCCCCCGGACAACCGGACGCCGCGATCCCCGATGAAGGTATCGTACCCCTCGTCCCATTGTTCAACAAATTCATCGACATGGGCGATCCGCGCCGCCCGGATAACATCGTCCTCGGCAACCTCCATGTCCACTGCCGCATAGGAAATATTATCACGAACGGAAGCGTTAAAGAGGATCGGGTCCTGCGTCACGACGCCGAACAACCGCCTGTGTGACGCCTGCCTGAACTCCCGCAGGTTGACCCCGTCCAGCAGGATATCGCCTTCATCAGGATCGTAAAAGCGCATCAGCAATTGCAGCAGCGATGTTTTCCCCGCGCCGCTGGGACCGACCACGGCAAGCACCTCGCCCTTATGCAAGGTCAGGTTGATGTTGTGAAGGGCCGCTTTGTCGGCTTGGTAACAAAAAGATACATTCCTGAACTCAATCGTGGATTTGAACCCATTAACCGTCTTGGCCCCGTCATGAACGGTCGCCTGCTCTTTAAGTATTTCCAGAACGCGAACCGACAATCCGCGAGCCTTGTAATAATCCATAATAAACCTGAGAAGCTTGCCTGTCGGCTCCTGGGTCCGGGTGGCGGAAAAGAAGAAGACAAGAAGCGTGGCAAGTTCTATCGAACCGTCGATCAGCATCACCACGCCCAAGGTCGCTATGGAAACGCCGGCAATGCTTTGCAGGATCGTCTGAATCGTGTGATCAATATTACCGAGTAATTTTTGATGGTAGTTATATTGGGCGGTGTCATCCACCATGCCGCCGATTACGCCGTGTTCATAACTCTCCATCCCGAAAGTCTTGACGATGGCGATATTGGCGAGAACTTCCGTTATCTTGCCGGCGGTTTTGCCTTTAATGCGGCCGGAGCTGATAATATTTTTACGAATCTTTTCAGCAAAAAATCTGGAAACAAGGGTCTTAAGCGCAAAAATTACCGTGGCCGCCAGGGTCAGCTTCCAGTTAATCACCACCAATAATGCCCAGTAAAAAATAAAAAGCGGCAGTACGGTCAAGATCATGCTTACCGTACTGAAAACGACATCCGACAAAGCAGTGGTGTCGCCTATGATCCGCGAGGCCAGATCACCGACCTGCCGGCGATGGAAAAATTCCATGGACAGGTTGGATACATGATGAAACATGTCCTTCACGACGGCGCGGGACGTATAGTTCTTGGCGATCAATAATGTTTGTTCTGACAATAGCTGGGTGAGCCTGCTAAGAATAACTATCAATAAATACGCCGCCGAGACAAAGATGATGCTGACAACAATCCCGTATTCGACGGAAAGTTGATCGGCCAGGCTCCCGATTTTCATCAGGATGCTGTTGATATCCAGCCCGAGAATCATATCGCCGCTCGGCTGCTTCGCGCCGGCGAAGATATCTCCCTTGCCGAAATTTTTCATGATCAGTTGCGGTATGGCGGCGAACAGACCGAGACTTAACAGGTTTAGGACCGTAACCAATACGGCCGCGCCGGCGGCCAGCGCCGTATGCCCCCAATACGTCAAGGCATAACGTCGGGTGAACGTCCAAAGGCTATTCAAAAAATTACTCTTTTGTTCCGTGTTATGGAGATTTCTTGGAATTCACAAGGCTGCCGGTCTCGACCGCATTTGAAAGCTGGTAACCCTCCGCCTTGTCCATCAAATAAACGTGTAACCGATCATGGTCGCTTTCCCACCAGTCGGATATTTCGTTAATTACCCGATCAACGACCTCCCTATTCTGCTCGAATTTATCAAGCATGGTTTCGTATAACTCTTCACCCCGAGTATCATCATCAAAAATAAACCCCTTCCGCCAGTCCGGCGCTCCGTAAAACAGGCCCGCAAAAACTTTAGCGCGGAAAGCTGCATCATCCATATCCATGTCCGACCACCACGCTTTACGCAACGCATGGATATACGCCTCGCGATTCTTGGGAAAATGCACAAAACCGAAATCGTGATAAAATCCTCGGTCAGCGACCATGACCGGCTTGCCGAGGGCGGCACCCTCAATGCCGATCGATCCATGGTAAGTTATCATTGCGTCAACGCAGTTGATAAGTGATTTCCCCTGCCAATCTTTTTGCGCATGACGGACATGAACGGCTATAGGATCGGGCAAAATATCATCCAGGGTGGAGCCTTTGTACCAAGCATCGCAGGGATGAGCCTTGAACAGCCAGTTCACGTCCGTAACCTCGCGGGCAACGGCGACGGTTGCCCCGATCCAATCCAGAAAATCCCGAAATTGGTTCATTCCATAGGTATGGGGATAATCAAACCAGTTGGATGCATATACGACGACAATCGGCAGGTCAGGGTTCCAGCCGAATTTCTCAAGGATATCTTTTCGTTCAACATGTTTTTTACGCTTTTGGTAGGCGTAAATTCCCCCGATATCGGTCGTCTCCCCCAAAAATCGCTTTTTAAGATATGCATCGCCGATCTCGGCCAGAGCTTTTACTTTGTTCGGAATCATAAAATTCAGGTCTTTGTTTTTAGGGACGTCAAAGTAATCATAAAAATAAGATTTACCGGTGATTTTCTTGAATCGTTCTGTCCCAAAGCGTCCGCCTAAAAAAATCGCCGGTATATTTTTTTGAGCCGCAAGCATGCCAAGAGTGGCGGAAAAGAAACCGGAGAGATGTGACAGCAAAAGCAGTTGGGGCCGAATCCTGTCCAAAAGCTCCATATTATTATCGATAATCCGCAGTATCGTGGCGACATAGCCCTCTATTTTGGGATCAGAAAGATCGATACACGGCATCCTCTGTTTTTTGAGGATTGCGTCATACATGACTATATCGGCGGGCAGGTCATATGGAAGGCGCCAGCTCAGAATGTCTCCCGGAGCGTTGGTTTTTGCGAGCAAGTCGCACGCCTTGGTCAGAAACCTTTCGTCAATGGCCGTATCTTTATATTCCTCGATTCGCGTTATCCCCAGATTATTAAGACACTTGGTTGTGATCTCGTTTCTCGGCGGGGCGACGACGGCGACTTCGTTGCCGGAAACCACGCCCAAGGCTGCACGAAAAAGAGACAACCGCGCCCAATAATTCGGATTATCCCAGGTGGCGTCGATAAGAACCGCGCCTTCAAGCCGGCCCGGCCTGTCCGCCAGGCGCCGGAAATAGTATTCGACCTCACGGCGCTTCCCCGCCAAGCGCCGCCGGCGCCGCAACCTTTTCAAATCAAATTCCAGAAAGGCGTTGACGGCCTGCTTAATTCTCGTTCGGCCAAGAAAAAACGGCGGCTTATCCGGCGATCTTAAAAACAAATCAACCCCTTGTCCCACAGGACTGTAGAATCATTTATCGGCATCGGCTTTTGACATTAACAATCTTCCCTTGGCCCGCTGAACCGGGAACGGGGGCGCAAAACCGACCTGCATATATGCCGTCAACTTCATGGCCGTTGAGCAGAAATTGCCGTGGCCGCACGGCTTCAATCTTCATCGACGCCGCCGCCATAAGGGCCAGCATCGGGCGGTTCTCGGACATTGTTCCTGCCGTTATCTTACGAAGACCAAGAACAGTCAGGGCGTGTTCACATGCCAAACACCACGCTTCCCGCCCCAATCCATAACCCCGCGCCGATCCCTCGCCGATCATAATCGCGATATCGCCGACTTTATTTGGATGATCAACGTAAATCGTGATGTTACCGATATGACAACCATCCGTTTGTCTCATGATCGCATAAAATTCATGCCCGCCATCCGCCATTGAGGTAAAATAGGAAGCACAACTATTCAGGGTGTGGCGGCGGTGTCGATTCTCGCTGTAACGAACTGTCTCGGGATCATTAAGCCAGCCGACATAACGATCCGTCAGGAGTGACGCAGTGAACCGTTCCAGCCGGATTCCGACTCCTGACACAATTACTGACGTCACTCTATGCGTCATTTTCCTTCTCAATCGCCGATAATAACCGTGCGCCGGCGTTGTTCACCACTTCATAAACGACGCCGGCGTCGGGCCGGATATCGCCGCCGGCCAGGGCGCTCTTCAGCGCCCGGCCAAGCTCGTCTTGATTTGACGCCACCGTCACGCCGGGCAATGTATCGAGTCTGGGGTTGCCCCCGGCCGGCCCGTCAGGCTGCATGGTGATTACGGGAATGCCGAGAAAATTCGCCTCGATCAGGGCTATGCTGTGAATGCCGGTCACCACATCCGATTTTATGAAAAGCGCCTCGGCATCGTCTTCGCCGGCGATCTCGATCTCCACATGTTTTACATTCTTGAAATGATCGCGCCACCGCCGCCATGTTTCAGCCTTTTCCGTCGGATGAGGTTTGACCGTAAAACAGGCCGGCCCGATCCCGCCCAATGCGCGAACCATTTCACCGGCAGCCCAGAACTGGTCCTTGGCAAACCCCATGACCTCGCGGATCGGTTCAGAAAAGAATGTCAGCCGGGGAGTTTCCGCCCGTGTTCGTCCCTTACGCAACGCCGTCGTGCGGCCCAAACGCTCTTGCAGGTGAGGGTGGCCGACAACGTGAATGCGCGCCCCGCACCACCCCTCCGCTTCGATCCGCCGCCGACACCATTCGTCAATGACGCAGATCGCGTCGGGAAGAATCTCCGCGCCGGAGGCATCAATGAATCGGTTATGGAAATTAACCCATGAATCGATGACGGCGATGGTGGTAACGCCGCGCTCAATGCCAATTCGCCACAGGCTGCGCTCCATTTCCGAAGCGCGGCTTGTGCCGGTGATGATCAGGTCAGGAGCTGTTTCCCCGACAGCCGAGGCCAACGATGTGAGTTTATCGCAATCCTTTGCCGTCATGCCGCGCCAGGCGGCAAGCGCCGGGCCGTCGGCAAAGGGAAAAACCTCGTGCCCTGCCCTTATCGCCAAAGGCATCACCGGCGCCAGCATATTGGCGCCGCCGATGTCATGGGCCGCGAACATGAACCTGGCCATTTTATACGATCAGTCGGCGTAGTCGCGCAGCGACGGAAGGTTGTCAAAGACTTTATGGAAGGCGGCGACGACATCGTTCAGGTCTTTCTTTGTCATCGGCGGGCGCATCAATTCATGAGTGATCATGGTGCGGGCGGCGTGTTCGGCGGCGGGACAGAGGCCCTCCGCATAATCGGCCTTGCCTGAATAATGGGGGCCTTTGAAGGGGAAGCCCGTGCCGCCGAAGCCGATCTGTTTTTGGTACATGGGAAAAAGATAAAGCGGCGGCTTATAACCGCCAATGAGAGCGCCTCCCGCCTCGTCGCGCATCTCCGTCGGCGGCAGTTCCGCCCGCAGGGCGCGGACCATCAGATCGCGGGAGACGCCGTGTACGGTCTCATCGCAATGAAAGGCATGAGCGTAATAACTGTGCCGGCAACCGGCCACGGCGCGGGCCGGGGCAAGGCCGGGAAGGTCGCCGAGACGCTGTTCCAGATAGGCGACGTTGTGACGACGCTTATCCACCAACCCGACGCCCTTGGGCAACAGGCTGCGCCCGATGGCCGCCTCGATCTCGCCAAGGCGGTAATTGAAGCCCACCATGTTGACCAGATCGGTCTCGCCCTTGCCGGCGACCACCGCCTCGGCGTGGTTGCGGATCAGGCGTATGCGGTCGGCCAGCCGCGCATCGTTGGAGGTGCAAACCCCGCCTTCGCCGGTGTGGATGTGTTTGTGGTAATTGAGACTGAATACCCCGATATGACCGATAGCGCCGACCGGGCGTCCCTTATAGGCGGCCGACAGCGCCTGGGCGCAATCTTCAATGACCGTCAAGCCGCGCTCGGCGGCGACAGCCATGATCGGGTCCATGTCCGCCGGATGGCCCAGAAGATGAACCACCATGATCGCCCTGGTTCTGGAGGTCACTTTGTCGCGGATGCTGTCCGGGCTTGGGTTAAAGGTTCCGGGGTCAATATCGCAGAACACAGGCACGCCGCCATAGATCACCGCCGCCGTCGCGCTTGCCGTCATGCTGAGAGGAGGCACGATCACCTCGTCGCCCGGCCCGACGCCGGCGGCGCCGACGGCGGCATACAAGCCGCTGGTGGCCGAATTGACCGCCACCGCGTGTTCGACGCCACAGGTCGCCGCCCATTCCTTCTCGAAAGCCTGCACCTGGGGACCGCCGTAAAAATCAGCGTGCCACGTTCCGAGAAACCTGGACAGGACGCCGGTTTCCATAACGGCGCGAACAGCATCGATCTCGTCGGCGCCGATTACGTTGTAAGCCGGGAAGGGCTTGACGCGAACGGGATCGCCTCCCAATAACGCCAATTTGCTCATAACTTTCCCTTCGCCATCCGGCGGATGTCGTCGCAGGCTTTCTCGGCCGCCAGCGCGCTTTCACCGTCACTGGACAAAGGAGCGCCCAACGTCATGGCGGCATGGAAGTTGTCGTAAGCGTGGTACTGGGCGTCCCGCCAGCCGGTCTCTGTTTCCGTCGCCGCCGCCAGCCGCTTGCGACCGGGAACCAACGGTTCGTCTTCTATCCGCCGCAGCCTGAGAACCCGCCCCCAATCCTCCAGGGAGAAAGCGCCGCGCTCCAGGTAAGCGTTCATTTCAAACGTGCCGTAACGGCTTGCATCAAGGGCGATCATGCTTCCCGTCGCGCCGCCGCCGACCGTCATCATGACATCGCACAAAAAATCATCCCCGCCTGAATTTTTCACCCCGGATACGGATAGAGGAACAACCTTTCCGAAAAGAAACGACAGCAGGTCCATCATGTGACAGCCGTTGTTGATAAGGCCGCCGACATAGTGACAAACGACCGATTGCAACGCCCCCCATTCCCCGTCGGCCAGCCGCTCCTTGAGATCAACAATAGCCGGATTCCAGCGGCGCGGGTAATTGACCGCCATAAGCCGCCCGGCCCGGCCATAGGCCGTCACGATGTCGCGGCTTTCCCGCCATGAACCGCAGATCGGCTTCTCGCACATGACGCCCTTGACGCCGGTGGCGAGAAGACGGCGCAGGATGGGAACATGTTCCGGCGTCGGAGCGCTGACAACCGCCACGTCGAACGCCGCTCCGCTGTCAAGAAAGCCGTCCAGGTCGGCGAATCCTCGACCGATGTCCCAGAACCCCATAAAAGCGGAACGCCGCGCTTCGTCGGGTTCAACGCAGGCGACGACGGTAAAACCGGGATGGCGGCGGCAGGCGGCGGCATGGGTGATGACACCTTGCGGCCGATCAATTTCGTCATAGCCGCCGGCGATCTTGCCGCAGCCGATGATAACCGTCGAAAGGACCGGGCCGGAAGATGTCATGCGCCGTCCCTGGCCCGTCTGCCGAGATAGAGGAGTTCCGCTACCTCCATGTCTTGCGGATCATTGATATCAACAGCCTTCCAGGACGGCAGAACCAAGGGCAGAAATTCCTCCAGCACGCCTTGGCGATCTGCGTACAAATGTTCACGGCTGACGAACAAGAACGCCGCCGCGTCGTAGTAGGCCTTGATGCAGTTCTGGGAGTGAAGAAACCGGTTTTCCGGATGGAGCCAACGCAGCATCCCGTCAGCGTCAATTTTCAGGGCGCGCTCCAATGGGGCGGGGAACATCCCCACCGCCAGAAGCGGTTTTGCCCCGTTATGGCGCCTGAACAACTCATATCCTTCGGCTATGTCCGAGCCGTCAATCAGCGGCGAGGTGGCGTAGACCATGCAGACCTCGTTAAAGACCTGCCCTTTTTCGTCATATCGTTCCAGCACCCAGCGAAGCATTTCCATCATCGAACTGTCATTCCGGGACAGGCTTTGGTCGCGCAGGAAATCGACGGGGAAACCCAGGCCGGCCGCCGTATCGGCATAGCGTTGACTGTCCGTGGAAAGGTGAATCATGTCGAAAAGACCCGACTCCCTCGCCGCTTCCATAGGATAAGAACACAACGGCTTGCCGCAGAAAGGATGAATGTTTTTATCCTTGATGCGGGTGCTTCCGCTGCGCGCCGGGATGATGGCTATCCGCATCCTAAATTCTCGTTTTTCCAATAATATCCGAACTCATCAGATGTCGCTAAAACAACTTAATAAGGCAGCCTTGATTACTGAAGGACCATGAGGGATGGCTGTATCTACGTCGTGCAATAATTTCTCGATACGGCTCTGCAATTCATCGCCTGACATATTCCGGTGAGCATTCATACAGAGATGAATATAGGAATTAAACGCCGTACCGACAAAACGCAGAGCGCCGAAACAATTACTGCAAAGTTTAATATTCAGACTGTGCGGGTTAAGGTGCTGCGCTCGTATCGCTTTTGCTTTTTCATTGGTAAAAAGATCGATAAGAGAATGTTTATGGATGTCCCCGATTGATAATTCCGCCTCATAATCACGGCAGCACAGCGTAGCTTGACCATCATAAGTAAAATATATGTCTGAAAACGGAAGACTGCACGGCGCCTGAGACTTGTAAATATTCTTGTAAGGCAAAATAGTATTGTTAAAATAAATATCATCAGGAGCCAAGCTGTTAACAATATTAAAAGAAATTTTTTTCGGATTAATATAACTTTTGCCGAGATTAAAAATTTCACTGATTTCATGAATATTATCGAGTGAAATCACAGCCCTGATCCCGAGATCTACGCCGTTTTTCAAGTATGGGCGCATAATATCAAGCGACTCAATTACACGATCAAACTTTCCATTAACCCGGATGTTTTCATATGTATTTTCTGTCGCCCCATCAATAGAAAAACCAACATATCTGACAACATCAGGAAATTCTTCAAGTATATGCTTTAACCTCTGGGGGAATTGAGCATTGGTGCTTATAAATGGAATAAAATTATACTTTCTGCAAATCTCCATAAATCGATCCAGAGTTTTCTCAGGCACCATAAATATTTCGCCAACGGTAAATAATCCTGTTCTTCCCCCATTCTCGACGCATTGGGAAACAACACGCTCAAATGTCTGTTCAGACATGTACCCACGTCGGCGCGTCGCCTTGTGAGTTCCGCACATTTTACATCTGAGATTGCAATTGTTGGTCACCTCAATCAATGATGAGCGGGGTTTCTTCAGTGTCTCCAACGGCTCTGCTGTGAAATGCTTCTCCAATTCACTAAACACATCATTAAGGTAACCGGTGCGCATGCGGTCAAAGTTACGTCGCAAAGCAATGTTATTTGCTATCGGCAATTTCGCGATAAAATGCTTCAGTCTGACAATGGCGTTCATAAAGTAGGCCTCAGGAAATCAACGGGGAAACCCGGAAAGGATGAATGTTTTTATCCTTGATGCGGACGCTTCCGCATCGTTTCCGCACTGGCGTGAACATTGGTTATGTTTTTAATTCTTTTCATTTCCCGACCGCATTTAAGAAGATATTGAACGAAGCGGAACGGCTTCAGTTGGGTCGTTTTTCGGCGCTCAATTTACTCACCCAGTCCTTTGCTGTTTTTTTGGCTTCATTGATTTCCGCCGGAGACAATTTTTCGGCAATCCTGTCTCGTTCCGTAGCTCCTTTTTGTTCGCCATAAGACGAAGCAAGGTCAAACCACATGTAAGCCGCCTTGTGGTCCTGAGCGACGCCCTTTCCGTCCCTGTGCATTTCTCCCAACCTCAACTGAGGATAGGGATGATTTCCCTTGGCCGCCTTTAGATAAAACTCAGCCGCCTTTGCAAAACTTTGAGATACGCCGAGACCCTCCCGGTGCATCTCGCCCAGAAAATATAATGCGCCGTAGTTTCCCCCTTCAGCTTGGGCATTAAAGATTTTCAGAGCAGTTTTGTAATCGCCGGCATAGAATGCCGCCTCCCCTGATTCCGAGCCGGCGACAACCTGACCCGGATAAAATAAAAAGCCGGAGAAAAGAAATATTATAACAGCAAGTGATCGTTTCATTTTTACGTCCTCCATAAATGTGCAACTTCTCCAAGATAAATATCCGCGTCACCGTCCATTGCTTTGTTTTTGTCTCAACAAACTTTTAAGGATGAATGTTTTTATCCTTAATGCGGGAGCTTACGCTTCGCTCCGGGATGATGGCTACCCGCATCGGTTGCCGCGCCATTCATCAACCAACAGCCCGTAAAACAGGGAATCCACCCATCCGCCCTCCGTCCAATGAGTCCGGCGGTGCCGACCTTCCAGGGTGAACCCGAGGTCGGCAAAAAAAGCCTGCTTGGCATTATCGATAGAATAAATCTCGGCCCATACCCGGTGAAGATTCAATTCGTCAAAACCATAGCGTAAAAGCGTTCGGACGGCGTCGGGGGCAAAAATGTCGTCGATATAAAGATCATCGGCGCCGATATAGATGGAAAGATCGGCGCTGCGGTCGATAGGGTGGATGTAGCAAAGTCCGGTAGCGCCGAGCAGGCGTCCGCCGGTCGTTTCAATTACCGAGAACATACGGGTCGCCGGATCATCAAGCACCGTATTTTCGAACCACATAATCTGCTGAACCATGGAAATCTCGCGAAATTCGCGGAATAAACGGCGAAATTCCGGCTTGTTACGCCATGCAAGAAGCAAAGCCAAATCTTCGCGCTCGACCGCCCTCAAACTGATGACATTGCCTTTAAGCATGATTATTCCATGTCTGCGGGGTATAGGGCGTCGCCGGTTATTTTAGCACGGATCAGGCGGCGTCCCACAACCTCGGAAAGGCGATAGGGATCGTAAGACCCTACGGGGGCCGGACGCAGCGCTTCAAGGTCGCTTTCGGCCAAAACCGTTCCGGTTTCTAAATTGCGGGTCAGCCTTAAGCAGCGGCGCTGGACGATGATGGCTTGGACTTCGTTGGCCTCTACACGCTTGACCCCGTCGCCCATGGCCGGCTCCAGTTCACGGGTGCGATCAACCATCTCGCGCCACGACTTGGGAGTCATGGAAAAACGATGGTCGGGGCCTTCACGGGCATTGTCGTCGGTGAAATGCTTCTCGATTACCCGCGCACCCAGGGCCACGGCTCCCAATACAGCGGCATGGCCCGGCGCGTGATCGGAAAGCCCCAGCGCCATACCGGGATAGTGCAGAGCAAAACTGCGCAACACATTGAGATTGACCGAGCGGAAATTTTCGATTGAGCCGGTATAGTTGGTGTTGCACTGCATAAGAACAATCTTGCGCGTGCGAACGAGAACGGCCTCAACGCAGCGCTCGACGTCGGCCATATCGGCGGCCCCGGTGGCCAGAAGGATCGGCTTTCCTTTTCCGGCCAAGAAAGAAACAAATTGCAACCATGTGATATCGCCCGAGCCGATCTTGTAGGCCCCGACCAGACTGTCAATTCCCTCGACAGCCTCGACATCGTAGGGAGTGGTCATGAATTCGACCTCCGCCTTTTTGGCGACGGCGGCCAGTTTCTCGTTCCAGCTACGATCGAATTCGTATTGGCGGTATATCTCATAAACCGGCTTCTTCCACTCGGCCTGATGAGCTGACTGCCCGCCCAAAGCGCGAAAACCCCGATCACTGACGATCTTGGCGGCCAGAAAATGCTGGAACTTGACAGCGTCGGCCCCGGCTTCTTTAGCCAGATAGATGAGGGTTTCGGCCCGTTCAAAATCGCCATCGTGATTGGCGGCGATGTCGGCAATAAAATAGGCGGGAGAAGCGATGGATATCTCCCGCCCGCCTATAATTATTGATCCGTCGTATCTCATAGCCCGTCCTTAAGCGCCGACCTCACTACTTGGGCGGTATCAGGCATAGCATATCCCAACAGCTTTTCCGCTCGCGTTACATCGAGTCCCAGGCTTTCGGCCCGATGCGTAGTCAATTCGCGCACACTGGCCGTTTCCGCCCAATCGAGGATTATATCCATTTGATCCGCCAAAGCCCTGACAAACCGCCGCTTGCTGGACACTTCCCGCCCCGCCACGTTAATGACGCCCCGCGCATCCTTGGCCACCAAGTCGAATATAGCCTTGGCGCAGGAGGCAACATCAATAGGCGAGGTGAAAAAATCATCAAACAGACGCAACGGCTTGCGTCGCTCAAGTGAATCCATTGCCCATTCGAGAAAAGTCGGGCGTCCGACCCAGCCCCGCCGGCCCACAATGTTGGTCCGCACGACCAGACTTCGCCGATAAGTCAGAGCGAACGCCTCGCCGGCGTATTTGGAGCGGGCATATTCATTAACCGGATGCACCGGCATTTCCTCATCATGCTTATTGTCGCCGTCGCCGCTGTAATAATGGTCGGTGGAAACATACACAAAGCCGATTTCCAATCGCCTGCACGCCTCGGCCAGTATAGCGGCGGGGCGGGCATTCGTAAGATAAGCCGCGCCGGGATCAGCCTCGCAAGCGTCCATGTCGGTCAGCGCCGCCGCATTAATCACCAGTTCGGGCTTGAGGCGAATAACGGCGTCGCCCAGCGCCGCCTCATTACCGGCGTCCAGTATTATTTCCGAGTCATGGCGCGCCGCCCCTACCGCTTTGATACCCCGCCCTGACGCCTCGCGCATCAGGGCCTGGCCCAGCATACCGGTGGCCCCCAGCACCAGTATCATCAGTGCCGGCCTTCTTTCAACGTCGCCCTGATTTCCTCAGGCCCCAGCCACCGGCTGTTGGCATTGCTGACATATTGAAAAGACTCATCGACCGGGACGCCCCCCACTCTCTCAAATCGCTCGGATATATCGGTGCGCTTGAACGGCAAGATTACATAGCGGTCGTCAAGCTCCAGGGTGTTGCGCGCATCGTCCTCCGTAATCAGCGATTCATGCAGTTTTTCGCCGGAGCGGATGCCTATAATTTTATGAGGCAAATCCGGCGCCATGCAGCGCGCAAGATCGGTAATGTGAATACTGGGAATTTTCGGCACGAAAATTTCTCCCCGGCACATCATCGCCAGACTCGACAAAACAAAATCGACGCCGTGCTCAAGGGTGATCCAGAATCGCGTCATGCGCGGATCGGTAATCGGAAGACTTTGCGCGCCGCCGTTGATCAGACGGCGAAACATAGGCGCTACGCTGCCGCGCGAATTTGACACGTTGCCGTAACGCACCACGGAGAACCGGGAGCCGATACCGGCGCTCAAGGCGTTGGCGGCGATGAATATCTTGTCGGCGGCCAGTTTGCTGGCGCCGTAAAGGTTAATCGGATTCACCGCCTTGTCGGTAGACAGGGCAAGCACCTTCTTGACCTTGCAGTTCAGCGCCGCCCTGACGACGTTTTCGGCGCCGATCACATTGGTGTTGATGCACTCGAAGGGATTGTATTCGGCCGCAGTGACATGCTTCAGCGCGGCGCAGTGGATAACGTAATCAATCCCCCGCATCGCCATGGTCAGGCGTTCCACGTCCCGCACGTCGCCGATGAAATAGCGGATGAACGGATAATCGGCATCGTTGAAATCAAGGGCCATCTCGTACTGCTTCATCTCGTCACGAGAGAAGATAACAAGACGGGAAGGTTTGTAGTCGCGCACGACCCTGTCAACGAAAGCGCGTCCGAACGAACCGGTGCCTCCCGTTATCAAAATGGCGGCGCCGTTTACTATGGACGCCGGATCGTTTGGGTCGTCAGCGGTTAATTTCATAGTCAAATTCCCTCAGATTATCCCGACGCCTTTGAATCCTACGATGTCATTATTCTCTGAAAAGAGATTCCGCGTAAGTCACTAAACGGCTTGCATAAGGCTCGTCAAACCGTTGAGCAAAATAATTACTGAGTTCAATCAGCCGTGCCGATAGCACCGTATCGCGAGAACGCTGCATCAATTCAACAGCTTTCGGGACTAACTCATCAACGCCTCGGGCCTTCAGGAATTCCGGCCATGCGTATATTTCCTGAAAGTGAGCCAACCCGGCGGCCAGATTAAAATGAACGGCGCCTTCCTCATAGGGCAGAAGACATATGGAAGGTTTGCCCAGCATCGCCGCTTCCAGAATGATTGTCGATAACGGAGAAATAACGGCGTCAACATTGCTTAATGTATCGATTGTGTCCTTATAATCGGCAAGGGTGATTCCTTGATCTCCCTCCCTGAGCGATTCAAGATAAGGTTTGCCGGCGAGTTCCAGAAAAACATTGCGCCATGGATGATCGATTATCCTTTTGCCTCCCTTACCGCCGTTTCCCCAAGGATGCGGACGGTAAAGAACGGCAGTCTTTTCCCCGAAGTCGCCGCGCTCCACCGCCTCATCCAACAGGCACAAGTGCGCAAACTCATCGGCGCCTTTACTGGCGCCCGCGTAAAGCAATATCTTGCTGCCGGACGGAATCTCGTGAAGGCGTTCGTATTCGCTTCTCGTGACACGGGCCGGATTTCTGTAGACATCAAACTGAGCAGCGCCGAAGATGGTCACGTTAGAGGGGTGAATTTTGAGATACTTGACCGCATGGTCCCTGGTTTGCTCACCCCAGACAAGCAACCGGTCAAGCGCCAAATAGATATTGGCCTTACTGGCCGGATTATCCCACGAATTCATAATTGCCGTCATGGGAATGCGGCGTTCAGCGGTGATGCAGCAAAGGTCGTGGATAAGCGGGCCGTAAAGAACCGATGGGTGAAATACGACATCGGGAAGTTCTTCATCAAAAAGCTTTTCAAGATGAGTGTTCGGGTGGGCGACAATCTCCCGCAAGGTCTTGCGCTCAAACCAATGATAAACGCCGGGTAGCGACAGGAAGGTGTATTCCCGCACATGCCCCGGCCCAATCGCATGCCGAGTGAAGTCGCGCAAGTGTCTCATATGTTGTCCGGGCCGCCACTTCAAGCGGCTGACATGGGTCAGTTTCGCCCATTTGCCCTGGCGATAGTCATCAACTTCTATTCGCCGCAGCCTGTCCCCCAGTCCCAGCGATTCCAGCGGAGTTCTGATGCGCGCCCCATTTTTATAATTCTCTGAAATAAGGCAGAACAAGACATCATGCTTGGCGGCCAGCTCGGAAAAAACGCCGCTTTTTATGAAATGGCGGATAATGATGTCATGGTCAATAAAGACGAGAACCTTTAGGCGTTTCTTTTTAGTCATAAACTTCTTATCTCGAACGACTTAGATCATCAGACCCGGACGACCCGTTCAGCAGAAAACCGTTCGGCAGACAAAACGAAAGGTGCAGTTCGCTGTAAACTCCCAAAGGCGTTTCCTGAAGCTCGAAATAATGCACATCAGCCGCCGGATCATGTTGATAGGCCCACTGCCTTTTCAAAAATGACCTCAAGAATCGCGCATTGGCTGTTCTACCGTCGACAATGATCAAACAACCCGGAGGAAGAAAAAACTCCAGCGTAATGATATCTGCCGCCATAGGCATTCGATCCGGGGAATTAAACGAAAAGCCTCTGATATCCGACAAATTCGCTGTTTGTGAAGGGCCGTCAAGATAAATAAGATCAAAGGCATAGTTTGGAATTTTATCATAAAGAGTTACGATCCGATGAAACATCTCGGTCACAATGACATTGCTCTTATACAGAGAAACACAGGGTCTTGCCTCTTTTGAAAGCATCGTCTCGGTCCGCCCCAGGAATTCATCGCTCTCCTCGACCGAATGAAGGTGAAATGGCCGCTGAAATCGAAGGCTGGAACCTGCCCAAGAATTAAACTCCTTATGCAAAACACGGCAGGCATCGGCCAAAACAGCCGTCGAATAGCCGGACCCGAATTCAAGAACCGACACGGCTCGCCGACTTAAGGCAAGCCAGTGCAGGCGACAAAGATCATTATATTTAGGATTAGAGGGCGCCGGGAGAATGTCGCTGCTGATCGGCGGACAAATACTTTCAATACTCATACTTCGGGAATATGCGCTTACTTTGTCAACATCATTAAAATCAAAAAGATTATAATTTTGCACAATACTTACTATTTGTTGATATGTCGCCATAATAATCCCATATAAAGGCGACGAACTAGCGCCGCCAGCGAACGGAAGGATTGATCAAGGAAAGATCAATCCTGTCGCGGGCGCTTGATATCGTTTTCAACATGCCTGAGATAACATCGGACGTCAGCAGGTGCGGCGCTAAACCCAGATCAACCAGCTTGGTATGAACGGGATTGTAATAATGCTCCTCGCTTTCAATGCGCGGGTTGGCAATATGGTCGATGGCGACCTTCAACCCCATGCCTGCTGCTGCATCCCTGACGCGATTCGCCAAATCAGCCACTGAGAACACTTCGGTAAACTGATTGAAGACTCGACAGTCTCCCTCGTCGGCTGGATTTTTAATGGCCAGTTCGACGCATTGCAAGGTATCGCGGATATTAAGAAAGCCGCGCGTTTGGCCGCCTTGGCCATAGACGGTCAGCGGGATGCCGGCAATCGCCTGAACACAAAACCGGTTGAGTACGGTGCCGAACACACTGTCGTAGTGAAAACTGGTGCGTAGCTCAGAGGCCATGAGAGTTTGGTCGGTGTCGATGCCGTAGACCACTCCCTGATTCAGGTCCGTAACGCGCAATCCCCAAACCCGGCAGGCAAACATCAGATTGTGTGAATCATGCACTTTTGAGAGATGATAAAAACTCCCCGGTTGCTTGGGAAACGGAAGAGTGTCGTTTCTTCCGTTGTGATTGATGGTTATGTAACCTTCCTCAATATCGATGTTCGGCGTGCCGTATTCTCCCATCGTGCCCAGTTTGATAAGGTGAGCAGAAGGACAGTGAGCCTTCATGGCGAAAAGAAGGTTAAGCGTTCCGATAACGTTATTGTGTTGGGTAAGAACGGCCTGTTCGCGTCCCTGCATTGAATAAGGCGCGGAAGGTTGTTCAGCGTAGTGAATAACGGCATCAGGTTGAAACTCACGCAGGATATTATAAATAAAGCGATGGTTGGTAAGATCACCGACGCGCAGATCAATCATCTTGCCGGAAATCTCCTGCCACGCCCGGACGCGACGATGCAAGGTGGGAGTAGGCATTAGAGGTTCGATGCCGTCCTCAAGTTCTATTCTGCGCTTCATGAAATTATCGACGCCCATGACCTCGTCGCCACGCTGCGAAAAATGCATGGCCGTCGGCCAACCGAGATAACCGTCACCGCCTAGAATTAATATCCTCATTTATAACGCCATTCCGTTAATAAAAGCCAAGAAGCGAACCGCCCGGCACACCGGGAGTGGATATGGCAACCGTGCCCATTTGGAAACGCGATGTTCAAAAAATACTCTCCAGAAACTCGGCAATCTTCAAATCCAAAGGGGTATCTATGTTTATTGACTCTGAGGCTGACATCTCAACGATGCAAACAGGGTCTACAATCAACTTGCCGGCGCGAATGTTCTTTGCCCAAGTCGCATAGACGCATCCGTTCACGCGCATTAAATGGGAGAATTCCCGTCTGGACGTGAATACGCAGGAAGGACTTTGAATGAATTTGGTTGCGACATCGCCCTCAACGCTGAAAATATTGAAAGGATTACGCTCAAGCTGCGTCACCGTAATGACGGATTGGGCACTCTCATAAAATAATTTTTCAACGCACAAATCGACGTGCCCGGCTTGCCGAAAGGGGCTTGTCGCATCGAGAAGAACAACGGCGCCAACGGCATTATTTTCAGCCTCAAAAGCATCAAGAACGTGGTTCAAGACAGGCATCATCGGCGTGTCGTCTTCCGCCAGCTCTATCGGTCTGCGCAGAACATAGGCTCCCGCAGATTCCGAGATTGCCGCCAGTTCGTCGTCATCTGTCGACACGACGACCTGAGAAACAAGTTTTGCATCAAGACCGGAGCGAATGGCGCGAACAACAAGAGGAACGCCGCCGATCAGACGTAAATTCTTGCGCGGCACGCCCTTTGATCCGCCACGAACCGGAACAATGGCCAAGGTCTTGATTTCATTCATAATACTAACCTAATAGGTTATCTGCTTTTCAAGCAGTCGCTGCCCCAGTTCAACCGATTTCAGCTTATCCACGATTCTGCGAAAGGCCAAGCCGTCTCCAAAAGGCCGACCGGTTTGTGCAACGCGCCTTGCCGTTTCAGCATCATCAAGCGCCGACGAAAGAGCTTGCGTAACGGCTTCTTCGCCATAATCGCAATCAATGACGTTTTCCGCCCTCTGCCTGCCTCGCTGTCGCCGGCCGATATTAACGGCGGGAAGACGGAAATAGGGGGCTTCAATAAGACCCGCAGAAGAATTTCCCACCATGACGGAAGCCATGGCCATGAGGCCCCAAAAGTCAGGAGCATCAATATTTTGGTGAACCGATACGCCCTGCCTACCCTCGATCTCCTTGATGGCCGCAATAATCCCTTCATAGCCGTGATCGGAACAAGGGAAGACGACGATAGTTCTTTTCTCGCGGGCCAACACGGCACCAAGCGCCGCCTTGGCATCCGTGTAACTGTCCCGTTGAACGACAGTCTCAGGGTGCAGAAGAAAAAGTATGGGACGATCTTCGCATTGAAGGCGATAACGGTCACGCACAACTTCCGGGGAAGAATAATTACCGGCTGTAATCTGATCGACATGGCTATCGCCGACGACATGAATACGCCACTCTTCCTCCCCCATTTTGCGGATGCGTACGGCGCTTTCTTCAGTAGATGCAAAATGAAGATGCGCCAACTTAGTCAAGGCATGGCGCATCGACTCATCCACATTGCCGGTACGATCACCTCCCTGAATATGGGCGATGGGAATATCGAGATGAATGGCGGCCAAGGCGGAGGCCAAAACTTCCCCACGATCACCGTAAAGAACCAATATATCAGGGCGAATAGAATGCAGCGCCGAACTCATTTCCAGCAAACAAGCGCCAAGTGCGCGTGAGCGCGCAAGGGCGCTTCCATCCGATTGGCTTATATCAATCTCTGCGGCGATAGGGAATTCACGCCTGATTTCTGAAATAGTCTTGCCGAAAATAGGGTTCAGATGCTGATCTGTAACGATTAACGAAAGCCGCAGTTCAGAATCTTCCATAATCGCGTGAAGCATAGGCTTCATGGCGCCGAAGCCGCCTCGTTTCCCGGTCAACACCGCAATGTGACGAGTCACGCTTCCAAATCTTCCACGCGGATAGGCATATCTTCCTCAATTTCCCGGGCCAATTTGCGACCGATAATACGGGGAAGTTCCGAAGGAGGCAGACCATCGCCGGGCCGTTTGGCGGTAAGCATTGCAGCATCTATAACGGCGCCTGCCGCAAGAAATCGCGTAGCGACCAGAGATTTCAAGGCCCAGAATTGAGAAGGACGCTCACAGTCCTGGATATCCAGGCTCCCTGTTCCCAAGGCGGCCTCGACTTCCCTTACCCGCTTCACAAAATCAGGGAAATTACCCGAACCCAGGGAGACCTTCCAGTCCTGCGCATTGGGAACATCAAAATCGAGAGTGATATGTTTTTCGATCACTTTAGCGCCCAATGCAACCGCCGCCAGACTGACATGCTCGCCTTGAGTATGGTCAGAATAGCCGACCGGACCCCGAAAAAGATGTTTTAATTCGGCCATTGCCCCAAGATTTGCTTCTGCATAAGGAACCGGGTAAGCCGTCACGCAATGCAGCAACGCAAGCTCGCAACAACCGCTCTCGGACAAAATAGATATGGCTTGTTCGACATCATCTTTGGAGTACATGCCGGTTGACAGAATAATCGGCTTTCCACGTTTGGCGGTGGCCGACAGGAACGGCCAATTTCCCCGTTCCCCCGAGCCGATCTTATAGGCCGGAACCTCCAGCTCATCCGCCCACCGTAAAGCCGACTCATCATGCGCCGTACAAAGAAAGATCAACCCTTGATCTTCGCATCGCTTCTTCATGCGTAAAAAAAATGGAAGATCTACTTCCTTCGGACGCATGCGCTCATACCAGTCGCCGCTTCGCTTTGAAATCAGATCATCTGTTATGAAGGCCTGTGTTTTAAAGGCGTCCGCGCCCGCCTCGGCGGCAAGATCGACCAACCGATCCGCTTTTTCCGGATTGCCGAAATGTGCAACGCCTGCCTCGGCGATAAGAAATACAGGATGCCCATCGCCGATCTTGCAATGGCCGACGTTGATGGTTTGTAAAAAAGGTAAGTTGATATTAGACATCACGATGATCGAACAAACAAGCTACCGCAGTCCAGGTGAAATCCTGAACGCCGCCGGCGGGTTCCCCCGCCGGCTTCTAAACAGCATCAATTGCGTGATATAACACGAGTATCCTGGTTACAAAAGATCAGATATTTTCCATGCCCCAAGCGACTTGGTCGAATTCGGCGCCTCCTCGCTGATAGTTATCAGAGGTTTGGGGAGGTTAAAAGGAGCGGCGGTAAGGTCAATGGGGAACCAGCCGCCCGTCTTGATCTCAGTATTTTTCCCCAAGAAGTGGGTGGTGGCGAAAAGATAGCGTGACCCGCTCTCCTTGAAGAGCTTCAAGGCCGGCAATATTTCCTGATGATCCAGATGCGTCAGGCAGTCCCGGCATATAATCGCGTCACATTCAGGCAGCGCGTCAATCACGATATCCACTTGGGAAAAGAAGTGGTTGCGCCGGTCGTAAAACTTTTCCCTTGCCTCATTTATCAAAGAATCGACGATATCAAAACCAAGATAGGCCTGTAGACCGCCCGTTATATGGCTGATCCAATTAAGGTCTCCACATCCGGCATCGCCGAGAATCCGAATGTTCAGGGAATCAAATACCCCCGGCAAGTCCCGCCGAATCGCCTCCGTCTGCGCCATGGTTGACCCGCCGCCGCTTGCGGTCTCTTCACAGCCCCAACCGTTACTCTCTTTAATGAAAGTGAACCGGCGTTTCCGGTCGGCCTTTCTTTCCGGACTGCCCGCAGGTAAATCCGCTATGCGTCCCGGCTTTCCATTGATTAACCGGCGCTTGTAATCAATGCCGCTGAAAGCCTCGTATTCGGCAAGGGTGCGCCGGGCGCCCAGGCCGAAGTTCTCAATTCCCTTAAGCGCTTCCGGATCGCCGTTTTTTTCCATGCCCAGAAGATGGTGTAGGCGAGTCTTGGAAACCGTATTCAGCCTCCTCCAATCGACCTTGTCTTCCCAATGACGGGGCCGTTCCGGTCGTTTTGAAAAATCGTGATAGCAGACGACCTTGTTGGGGGTAAAAAAATCCCACCCGTGAGTCCATAGACGAACCGCTAAATTGGTTTCCTCACCCTGAAAATATATACGGGGATCATAAGGAACGTCGGCGATCAGCTTTGAGGGGCCGAACAAAAATCCTGCGGCGACAAAAGCCGATGGTTGCGGCTTTTCAGGCGCGTCCTCCGGCAAAGATATCCTGGAGCCGAACGATACGATGTCGTCATTGTCAAAAAACCTTGCGAACATGACCGGCAAGACAGGCGAATCAAGCTTGTCCGGGGGCGTATAAGGAACAGGGTAAGTGGTCAGAACAGGCCGGGCCGAGTCACACTCGCCCAGCATATCAAGCAACACTTCATCCCAATCAACGACGAACCGCATATGGCTGTCTATCTGAAAGGCATACTCCTCGCCGCGCCACAGTTTCTGCGTCTGATGGCGCGCCCAGCAAACCCCAAGGCTGTCCTTGGCATGAACATCATAAACCCGGCACTGCTCGGCAAAGACGCCGTCGGGCGCGGCATCATCATCCTCGCCGGGCGCATACTGCCGGCAAATACCGGCAAACACCCGTTCCGGATGCCTGGCCTTCTCGAATAAATCCTTGATCGTCCACGGGAGTTCGGTATCACGATAGCCGGCGATATTAACGAATATTCGTGGCAACTCCCGCAACATCGCCCCCTATAGCCCTCGAACGGAAACGGGCCGCAGGATAATCCCGCAGCCCGTTCCTTAGCAACAACGTAGGGTTACCACTCAATCTTATCGACGTTATCGAACTCGATAGAGCCTTCCTCGGTAGTGATGCGACCGGAGTGTCCGCCGATATCGACGGAGTCTTGACCGTCGGCGACATCGACCACCTTGCCGTCGATCTCAAGCGTCCAGCCGCCGCCTTCGGCAGACATGCCCGGACCGCCATCGAAGGAGACCTCAATCACATCGGTCCACTTGCCGCCGCCTCCATCAACCTGGGTATCGCCGTTGAGGCTGTCGAAGACGAAGAGATCATCGCCGGCATCACCGAACAGGCGGTCATTCTGGCCACCGCCATAGATGGTGTCGTCACCCTCGCCGCCGTAAATAACGTCGTCGCCGCTGCCGCCGCGAAGGTCATCATCACCATCGGCGCCGGTGACCGTGTCGTCGCCGCTGCCGCCGCTAAGATCATCATCTTCATCGGCGCCGGAAAGCACGACATCAGGATCATTGACCGGTTCAGGCTCTTCTTCCTCTTCGTCCTGCGCCGCAGGGGCATCGCCGGACGATGACGAGCCATCATCGCTACCGGAAGACTGATCCGGCTCGTCGCCTTCAGAGCCGCCATCGGACGACACGTCATCCTCAGAACCGCTGTCGGATGATTCGTCATCCTCAGAGTCGCTGTCGGACGATTCGCCATCCTCAGAGTCGCTGTCGGACGATTCGCCATCCTCAGAGCCGCCATCGGACGATTCGCCATCCTCGGAGCCGCCATCGGACGATTCGCCATCCTCAGAGCCGCTGTCGGACGATTCATCACCGCTCAAGCCGGCATCCAACGCCTGCGTGTACTGCCAAGTGACGTCAGCAAGATCGGCAACCGGCAGGGTGGCTTCGCTGTAGGCGTCGTTGATGACGAACAACTCGCCCTCGCCAGGGCCGTAGCCGCTCGGATGGTTGTCGCCTGCCTTGATGGTGACGGCGACCAGTTCGTAGCCGTCATAGTTCTGCTCGACGAAATCACTGAGGTTGAGCGCGTCGGCGTCGCGGCAACCTTCATCGCCATCCGAGAAGCTGTCGATCTTGACCTTCATGATATCGCCCGACCCATTATCCAGATACAGGACCATGTTCGAGATGTCATGCGCCATCTCGGGGAACATATCTGAGGGTTCATCGCCCTCGGAGCCGCCGCCGGACGGAGGAACATCGCCCTCGGAGCCGCCGCCGGACGGAGGAACATCGCCCTCGGAGCCGCCGCCGGACGGAGGAGTATCGCCCTCAGAGCCGCCGCCGGACGGAGGAACATCGCCCTCGGAGCCGCCGCCGGACGGAGTATCGCCCTCGGAACCGCCGCCGGACGGGGGAACATCGCCCTCAGAACCGCCGCCGGACGGGGTATCGCCCTCAGAACCGCCGCCGGACGGGGCATCGCCTTCGGAGCCGCCGCCGGACGGGGTATCGCCTTCGGAGCCGCCGCCGGACGGAGTATCGCCCTCAGAACCGCCGCCGGACGGGGTATCGCCTTCGGAGCCGCCGCCGGACGGGGTATCGCCTTCGGAGCCGCCGCCGGACGGAGTATCGCCCTCGGAGCCGCCGGACGGACCTGACGGGCCGGAAGGTTCGGACGGATCAGTAGCCGTGGTGGCCGTCGTCGCGGTGGTTGCGGTAGTCGCGGTGGTGGCCGTAGTCGCGGTGGTGGCCGTGGTGGCCGTCGTCGCCGTCGTCGCCGTAGTGGCGGTGGTGGCCGTCGTCGCCGTCG
>Ga0156220_153_pt1 | contig 57510 bp, 54 predicted proteins | sample RifCSPlowO2_12_FD_107868 | JGI IMG/M metagenome (GOLD analysis project Ga0156220, IMG submission 107868) | Rhodospirillales bacterium RIFCSPLOWO2_12_FULL_58_28 | reverse complement strand
TTCGCGTGAACATACGGGTTATCGTATGGTTTTCTCCCTCTCCCCTTGCGGGAGAGGGTCAGGGTGAGGGGTTCCGGTCGCACGCTCCCTCACCCGACCGCTGACGCGGTCATCCTCTCCCGCAAGGGGAGAGGGGTAATTTTTCCCGTCGGGCTTTTTCAGGTCGTCAGGTGTTCCCTGAGCCTCGGCATCAGTTCGACGAAGTTGCAGGGATGATGTCTTGAGTCAAGCTGGTGGACCAGGATGTCGTCCCAGGCGTCCTTGCAGGCGCCGGTCGAGCCGGGAACGGCGAACAGATAGGTGCCGCCGGCGACTCCCGCCGTGGCCCGCGATTGCAGCGCCGAGGTCTTGATCTTGTCGTAGCTGAGCATCCTGAACAGTTCGCCGAAGCCGGGGATTTCCTTGTCATACAGCGCGTGAAAGGCCTCCGGCGTGACGTCGCGTCCGGTGATGCCTGTGCCGCCGGTGGCGATGACGGCGTCAATGGCGGGGTCGGCGATCCACTTTTTGACCGTGGCGACGATGGCGGCGACCTCGTCCTTGACGATCTCGCGGGCGGCGACCTTGTGGCCGGCGCCGTTGATGCGGTCAACCAGGGTTCGGCCTGATGTGTCGGTGTCGATGGTGCGTGAATCAGATACGGTCAGCACCGCAATGTTAACGGGCAGAAATTCCCGCTCGCCTTCTATTTTCGCCATTTTCAGCCACCTGCAAGGATTCTTTGTCCTGCGCTATATAAAGCGGCCAGTCGCCGGCGGCAATAGCGTCCAGCGAGGGCGCCGCCTGGCCCAGGCGATCATGATATATCCACAGGTTGGTGAAGACGCGCTCGATAAAATTGCGGGTTTCATGCGAGGGCAGGGTCTCGATAAAGAACAGCGAGTCGTCAAGGTCATCGACCTTGCGCCGCCACTTGCTGAGATTGCCGAGACCGCCGTTCCAGGCGGCGGTCATCAGGAACATGTCGCCTTTGATCTTGTCGTCGTTGAGCAGCATATGGATGTATTTCTGACCCAGCCGCAGATTGACCTCCGGCTCGAACAAGGCCTGCTTCCCGGAGCCGTGAAGAAGACGGTCGCGAGCGACAAAGCTGGCCGTTTTCGGCATCAACTGCATCAGGCCGCGTGCGCCGGCGCGGCTCTTGGCCTTGGGGTTAAATTGCGATTCCTGGCGGATAAGGGCGTAAACCAGCGCCCGGTCCACGCTGTAGCTTTCCTCGCCCTCCCAGTCGGGAAGCGGATAGGCGGCGCCGTCATAGCCGCCGCCGTCGGGAAACAACCGCATATCCAGACGGCCCGCCAGCGACGACATGCCGGCGCGGACAGCCACCGACAGGATGCCCTTGGCGACATCTTCCCCGGCGACGGCGGACAGGTTGCGCAGTTCAAGCTCGGCGCGATAGGTCATCCCCGTCTGCAACAAAGCCAAAGCGCGGCGTCCCGGCGGCGCCTTGTATAATTTGTCGATAGTCGCCTGATCCAGGTCCGGCGACGTCCAGCGGAACGGCATGGGCATTCCCAGCAACCGATGCGCCAGCAATCCATAGAAGGTGCGCGGATGCCCGGCGGCCGACATCAACAGGGGATTGTACTTTTCAGGAGCGCCGCCGACCAGGGAGGAGCGCGCCGCCCAGAAGTATCCCGCCGAGATCATCCACGGCGAAATGCCGGGCGCTTTCGCCACCGCCTCGAAGTGACGCGCCGCGTCGCCGTAACGCTTCAGACGCCATGATATCAGTCCCGCCGTCCAGTCGGCGTCGGGAACGCGGGCGCCGGAACGCTTCGCCGCCTTGGTCGCCCACTCCAAAGCCAGATCGTCATGACCGTCGGTGAAATAGCGGGCCGCCAACTGGGCGGCGGCCTGATCATATTCAACGGCGCCGAGCTGAGTTTTGGCTTCCGTGGAAAGTAAAAACCGGCTGACCGATTTGCTCATGCCGTTACGCAACCGGCTGCGAATATCCCTGTTCCGCGCCGAGACTTCCGGGCTTCGCCGGCGGCTCATTTGTCCTGCCGAGGCCTTGGCCTTGCCGCCGGAAATTTTTTGGGCGTTGGCAATGCCGGAATCGTAAAAGACTGCCGGGCGGGCCGGTTCTTGCTGATTCTTGTGACGCCGGGTCAGCGCCAGCTTGTAGATTTCCGGGGCATAGGGAAGATCGGCATAGCTGTCCATCCACTCTTTAAGCTCCTTGTATCCGGAGCGGTACCTAGTGGGGTGCAGATAGCGTTGCGCCATAACATGGCCGATAAGAAGACGATCTTCAAGCGCGGCGATCAGCTTGTCGGCGGCCTTCCAGTCGCCGTCTTCCTGAATATCAAAAATGCGCTGGTAACGATCAGCGTCCGCCTCCGACAGAACGGTGGGGAGTCTGTCTAAGTCCTCGTCAGCCATGCCCGAAGAAAGAGCCGCCACTTCGGCGTTATCAGCGGCGGCGGCCCCGCTGAAGGCCGGTAAAAACGCGCCGAATAATATTAAAAAACAAATGGAAGAGCGCCGGAACAAAATCATTCTATTACATAACCATATTATAGTTGGATTAAGCTCGTCTCGCCGGGTTGAAATTCAATATGCACCTATAAAGCATCTTTAAACCGCAGGCAACCGAAAGCGACAACGGAAACTACCCATATCTTGTAGATAAGATCAAGCTATATTCAATACTTTGTGGATGGGCATAAAAATGTGGATAAAATAACGGATCAACGAAACAAGGCGCGCCAAGTCATAAAGAGAATAGTTTTACAGTTCTCCCAGCTTCCTTTTGATGGCCAGCATATCGCGCCAGGCCTCGCGTTTTTGCGCCGGGGTATTTTGCAGATTGTCCGGATGGAAAACGGCGATGGCGTGAACCGGTCGCGCCAGGCGCGGCGTCGTATAAGTAAGCCAGCGCCCCCTGATCCGGCTGATGCCGGACGTTTGCGCCAGCATCGACTTGGCGGCGGCCCCGCCGAGGGTAACCAGGATGTAAGGATCAACCAGCTCCACAAGGCGCTCGACGAAAGGCATGCAGACGGCCGTCTCCGCCGGCGTCGGGTTGCGATCGCCGGGGGGGCGCCAAAATATGGCGTTGGCGATCATCGCCCTGGTTCTGTCAAGGCCGATGGAATCGAGCATGCGGTCCAGCAGCTTGCCGCCGGAACCGACAAAGGGGAGGCCCCGGCGGTCCTCTTCGGCGCCGGGGGCATCGCCGATAAAAATGATTTTCGCATCCGCCGAACCGTCGGCAAAGACCAGGTTGGTCGCCGTTTTGCTTAACGCGCAGCCGTCAAACCGTTCAAGAGCATGCCGCAGTTCGTCCACCGTTTGAGCCTTCGCCGCCAGTTCGCAGGCGTAGTGGACGGCGCTCTCGGTATTGGCCATGGCGGCCCTGACCGGAATGGGGGGCGTTGCGGCAACGGCGGGAATGACGACGGCGAAACGATCCGTCGGCGCATCGCCGATGGTCTCATCAACGCCGGATTCAATGTACCATTGGAGCAGTTGACGGGTTGAAAGCGGTAAGGTCATGACGCGGTACTAGGGCCAAAACTCATTAAACTCATGAAATTCTGTGACATCAAAATGACCGAGGGACAAGGAGAATCGGCGAAGGCGGGCCTGAAGGCCCCCGGCGAGCCGATTTTCCGCCGTCCATTCGGTCATTCTGATGTCACCCTTCTCGGGCGCGGCAGAAAAGGCGACCGGACGTTTTCAAAGGCCTCAACCGTAGCAAATACTACGCTTTTCGGCCTTTTCATAGCCGGGTCGCCTTTTCTGCTTCGCGCAGAATTCATGAATTTAGTGAGTCTTGGCCCTGATAGCGAAAGACGGCGGCGACTTCTATTGGTAACATTAAGCGGAATGCGGAGGGATGATATGGAACGGGAATCGATGGAATTCGGCGTTGTCATTGTCGGCGGCGGGCCGGCGGGACTGAGCGCCGCCATCCGGCTTCGTCAGTTGGCCGTCGAACATGACCGCGACATTTCCGTCTGCGTCGTTGAAAAGGGGGCCGAGATCGGATCCCATATTCTTTCCGGCGCCGTTCTTGATCCGTCGGCCCTTGACGAGTTGATTCCCGACTGGAAGGAAAAAGGGGCGCCGCTGAACGTTCCGGTCGTCTCGGACAGGTTTCTTTTTCTGACGGAGAGCGGTTCTCTGCGCTTGCCGACGCCGCCGCAAATGAACAATCGCGGCAACTATGTGATCAGTCTGGGCAACCTTACCCGCTGGCTGGCCGAGCAGGCTGCGGAGTTGGGAGTGGAGATTTTCCCCGGCTTCGCCGCCGCCGAGATACTCTATAACCATGAAGGCGCCGTCGTCGGCATCGCCACCGGCGACAAGGGATTGAACAAGGACGGCAGGCCGGGCGACAACTTTCAGCCCGGCGTCGAACTGCGCGCCGAAACCACGCTGTTCGCCGAAGGCTGCCGAGGCTCCCTGACCAAGGCTTTATTCAAACGTTTCGACCTGGGCAAAGACTCCGACCCCCAGATATACGGCATCGGCGTCAAGGAGCTGTGGGAGATCGATCCGGCCAGCCATGCCCCCGGCTCGGTGACCCACACCGTCGGTTGGCCGCTGGACAGGCGCACCTACGGCGGCTCTTTCATCTATCATCTGGAAAACAATCAGGCGGCGGTCGGCTTCATCGTCGGCCTGGATTATGAAAACCCCTATCTCAGCCCCTTTGACGAGATGCAGCGCTTCAAGACTCATCCCTCCATTCGCCCCCTGTTCGCCGGCGCCCGCCGCCTCGCTTACGGCGCCCGCGCTCTCAACGAAGGCGGCTTCCAGTCGATTCCGGCATTGGTTTTCCCCGGCGGGGCGTTGATCGGCGCCGCCGCCGGTTTTATGAATGTTCCAAGAATCAAGGGAATCCACACCGCCATGAAGTCAGCCATGCTGGCCGCCGAGGCGGCGTTTGCGGGCAATCTTGCTTCATACCCCGAGGCGCTGAAGCGCTCTTGGGCGTGGAAAGAGCTGTATCGGGCGCGCAATATCCGCCCGTCCTTCCGTTTCGGATTATGGGGAGGAATCGCCTATTCGGCCATCGACACTTACCTGCTGGGCGGGCGGGCGCCGTGGACCCTGCGCCACCGACGCCCCGACCATGAAACGCTCGGCAAGGCCTGTGATTTCAACAAGATCGACTACCCCAAGCCGGATGGCGCACTCACCTTCGACAGGTTATCCTCGGTCTATATTTCCAATACCGGCCACGAGGAAAACCAGCCCTGCCATCTGAAACTGAAGGATGCGGAGATTCCGCTAAGCGTTAATCTGGCCGTCTACGCCGGCCCCGAACAACGCTTCTGTCCCGCCGGAGTTTACGAGTTCATCGACGACGGCAACGGTCCCCGTCTGCAAATCAACGCCGCCAACTGCGTTCACTGCAAAACCTGCGACATCAAGGACCCGACGCAAAACATCGACTGGACAACGCCGGAGGGCGGCGGCGGCCCTAATTATCCCAATATGTGAGCAATATTTCGCGGAGTCAGTATACGTCCGTCGCCTCGGCGGATTCGGCGACGCTGTACTGATGGATAAGGGGGGCGTGAGCCTTGGCGATTTCCAGTTCCTTGCCGACCATGACCGACGCATAGTTCTTGTCCTGCCCCATTATATGTTTGGTCAGCCAGTTATTGAGGAAGGCCCTGGTTTCGGCGCTCAATGATTCCGAAGGGGCGACGGCGTGCCGGCGGCATATTTCCTTTATTTGTTCACAAAGGTTGAGGTGAACCTTGTGGTGCGCATCAACGTCGGAGTAGCCGCAGGCGCGCATCAGAACCTCTTCGCGGATGAAGTGGAAATCCGTGTACTCGTAGATGCCGTCGAGAATCTTGCCGATCCTGTCGGCGTCTTGTTTTGACTCTACCGCGTCGTTGAATTTTTTAATCAGGTTGATGAGAAACCTGTGATCGGCATCGAGAATGTGGACGCCTACGCTAAGACCTTCGGACCATTCGATGGTTGTCATTCGTGATGCCTTTTTGAAAAATGTGAGGACGCGCCCTTCAGGCGGCTTTCCACGCCGTTACTTCCATGCAGTCGATATCCCGGCGTTTCAGGCTCAGACAAGCCTGGTAGGCTTGTTTTTTACTGAGGCCCTGGATGCGCGCCCGGTACATGGGTTTACGGTTGTTCTTCTGGAGGGGGGCCACCGTGACGGAGCCGCCCTGCAGGATATCGGGAAATTTTTCGGCGATTTTCCGGGCAACGTTGTAGGCCGGCTGGTATTGGTTGTAGACGCCGACCTGGATCGCCCACTGGCCGTCCGGCGCCGTAGCGGAGGGGGCAGGGGTGGAATCGGCGGTTTCCGTTTTGCGCTTGCGCAGGGGCGGCCCGTTCCGGGCCGTTGACGGCTGATCCTGGAGCGATGACGGCTTGTTTTGCGCCGATGACGGCGTTCCGATCAGGTTAAATCCCTTGTCCAGCAGACCGGCCATCAGGCGATCACGCGCTTTGGCGGTGTTGCCGCCCAGGACGACGCCGATCAGACGGCGGCCGCCGCGCTCCGCCGAGGCCACCAGATTAAAGCCGGACGCCTTGATATATCCGGTTTTGATGCCGTCGGCGCCGTCGTAGGACTTGAGCAGCCGGTTATGGGTCTTGTAGGTCACATTGTTATAGGTGAACTCTTCAGCCGAGAAATAGTGGTAGTAGTGCGGAAAATCCCTGAGCAGCCTGTGGGCCAGCAGCGCCATGTCCCGCGCCGTGCTGAGTTGTCCCTGATGGGGCAAGCCCGACGGATTGCGAAACGTGGTGCGGGACATCCCCAGTTGGCGGGCCTTGGCGGTCATTTCCAGGGCGAAATTATTCTGGGAGCCGCTGAGAGCTTCGGCGACGACAACGGCAACGTCGTTAGCCGACTTGACGGCGAGGGCCAAAATAGCCTGACTGACGGTGATCGTCTGGCCTTTCGTCATCCCCAGCGCCGATGCCGGTTGACCGGCTGAAACGTCGGAAACGTTCATAGCGGTGCTCATCTTGATCCGGCCCTTGTCGAGAGCCTCGAAGAGCAGATAAAGCGTCATCATCTTGGTCAATGACGCCGGATAGTTCAGGGCGTGCGGATTGTCCTGATGCAGAACCTTGCCGGTGTTGGCGTCGATAACCATGGAGGCGTACTTGGCCGATGCCGGGACGGCGGACAGAATCGAAAAACCCACCGTCCACAGGAGGATCGTAAAGATAAAACGTCGGTTGTTAGCGGAGCCTGATTTCATCGTTACTCCCATATCCCCGGTTGCGCTGCTCAATGGTAGCCCTGAATCGGTTTCATGCATAATGGTTTCCTTGACCTTAGACAATAACCATGGCCCCGTCTCAAGAAGTTTTGTTAGAATCATTTTTACTTCTGTTATAGATAATAAAGGATTAACGGACGTGAATCCGGCGCCTGCATATCTTGTCGCGCCGACCCGAAGTTACTATTTAATTCTCATCAAATAAAAAGGTCAAAAAATGCCTATCTCTCTTAAAATACAGGCCTTGCGGCGGTGTTTGACCGCCGCCGTTATTGCCGCGCCGGTTTACGCAATGTCGTCTTTTTCAGCTATGGCGGCCGAGTGCGCCGAGTTTCCGCAAGTAGACTGGTGGGGGCCGATGAGCCACGAGCGGGTTACCACCTATGTAAAGGTAAAGCACAAAGGCGATTGGGCGGACTATACTGAAAAATGGGAGCGGCAACTGGCCCTGGCGCAGGGCGCCGGCGGCAAGGGAACCTCTTTGGTCACGCCGAACGGAGCGACGATTGCGGGGCCGGCGCTGAGTGAATATATCGGAAAGCTGCAAAAGAGAATCGACGTCACCAAATGTCTTGCCGAAGAGGATAAAAAGGGCGGCGCCGCCGCAACGCCGTTCGCCCCGAGCGCCGCCGATTCGTCGTCTCAGACCGGCCCCGGAGCAGCCAAGGCCAAGGCCGCAGGATGCACGGGCTGCCATGGCGTCGACGGCATGTCCGCCCAGCCGTCTACTCCCCATCTGGCCGGCCAGAGGGAGATGTACATGGTCAAGAGGATGATGGAATTCAAGAAGAGCGGGGAACACGGCGTTTCCAAGCCGGATATAAGCACGGAAGCCGAAGCTCTCAGCTTTAAGGATATTCAGGAAATTTCGGCTTTTTTCGCCGCCCAGTAGGGACGCCTCAAGCTTTTTGTGATAACATGCGGACGGTTTCGCGGTAAGGATTGATGAGCAACAGACCAGGCGATATCGACAGTCCCGATTCCGGCGTCGCCGTCAAGTCGCGGCCCAGGACCAAAAAACCGTCCATGTACAAGGTCTTGATGCTGAATGACGACTATACGCCGATGGAGTTTGTCGTTCAGGTTCTTGAGCAGATATTCGCCATGGGCCGTGAGGACGCCACGCGCATCATGTTTCAGGTTCATCAGACGGGTATCGGCATTTGCGGCGTTTTTACCTACGAAATCGCCGAAACCAAGGCGGCTCAGGTGATGGATATGGCGCGCCGGGCGCAGCATCCCCTTCAATGCGCCATTGAGAAAGAGTGATCATGTTATCCCGTAATCTGGAAAAGACCCTGCATAAGGCGTTGGCGCTGGCCGCCGAGCGCAATCACGAGTATGCGACCCTTGAGCATCTGCTTCTGGCGTTGACGGAAGATCACGACGCAATAGCGGTGCTACGCGCCTGCGGCGTTGAAATTGAACGCCTGCGGAGCGACCTGACCGGGTTTATCGACAATGAGCTTACCGACTTCAGCGCCGTTCCCGACGGCGATCCCAAGCCCACCTCCGGCTTCCAGCGGGTGATTCAGCGCGCCATTATTCATGTGCAGTCCTCCGGCCGCGAGGAGGTTACGGGCGCCAATGTGCTGGTGGCGCTGTTTTCGGAACGTGAATCTCACGCCGTTTATTTTTTGCAGGTTCACGACATGACGCGGTTTGACGCCGTCAATTATATCTCCCACGGCATCGCCAAGGTTCCCGGCCGGCCCCGGCCGCACGCCGTTCACGGCGCCGAGGATGAGGAGCGGAGCGAGGACGACGAACCGGCGGTCAAGAAGGGTAACGAAGCCCTTAATACCTACTGCGTCAACCTCAACGAGAAGGCGGCTAACGGCCGCATCGACCCGTTGATCGGTCGTGACGCGGAGGTGGACCGCACCATTCAGGTGCTGTGCCGCCGCAATAAAAACAATCCCCTGTATGTCGGCGACCCCGGCGTCGGCAAGACGGCCATCGCCGAGGGGCTGGCCCGGCGCATTGTTCACGGCGAGGTTCCCGAGGTGCTGCAAGACGCCGTTATCTTCGCCCTGGATATGGGGGCGCTGCTTGCCGGCACCCGCTATCGCGGCGATTTCGAGGAGCGCCTCAAGGGAGTCATCACCGAGCTTGAGAATACCGAAGGATCGGTTCTGTTCATCGACGAGATACATACCGTGATCGGCGCCGGCGCCACTTCCGGCGGCTCCATGGACGCTTCCAATATCCTGAAGCCGGCGTTGCAGAGCGGTGCCGTGCGCTGCATGGGATCGACCACCTATAAGGAATACCGCAATCACTTCGAGAAGGATCGCGCCCTGGTGCGCCGCTTTCAGAAGATCGACGTGCATGAGCCGTCCGTCGAGGATACGGTCAAGATTCTCCACGGCCTCAAGCCGTATTTCGAGGAACATCACAAGGTGCGCTATACCGCCGAGGCGATTCGCCAGGCGGTAGAGTTGTCGGCGCGCTATATTTCCGACCGCAAACTCCCCGACAAGGCCATTGATGTTATCGATGAGGTCGGCGCTTCGCGCATGTTGCTGCCCGAGAATAAACGTCGCAAGACGGTCGGCGTCAAGGATATCGAGAAAGTGGTGGCGATGATCGCCCGCATTCCGACGAAGAATGTCTCCGCCGACGACCGCAAGGCGCTGAAGACGCTGGAGCGTGACCTTAAGGCCATGGTTTTCGGCCAGGACGCGGCCATTGATGCGCTGGCCGGCGCCATCAAGCTGTCCCGCGCCGGTCTGCGCGAGCCGGAGAAGCCTATCGGCTCCTATCTGTTTACCGGCCCCACCGGCGTCGGCAAGACCGAGGTCGCCCGCCAACTGGCGCTGATCCTCGGCGTCGAACTGACCCGCTTTGATATGTCCGAGTACATGGAGCGCCACAGCGTTTCCAGGCTGATCGGCGCGCCGCCGGGGTATGTCGGGTTCGACCAGGGCGGACTGCTCACCGACGCCGTTGACAAGCAGCCGCATACGGTGTTGCTGCTGGATGAGATCGAAAAGGCCCATCCCGACCTGTTCAACATTCTGTTGCAGGTGATGGACCACGGCAAGCTCACCGACCACAACGGCAAGAGCGTCGATTTCCGCAATATCATTCTGATCATGACCACCAACGCCGGCGCCGCCGATCTGGCCAAGCCGGCCATCGGCTTTGAGCGGGAGGAGAGAACCGGCGATGACAAGGAAGCGATTGAGCGCATGTTCACGCCTGAATTCCGCAACCGCCTGGACGCCGTTATCGGCTTTTCAAGGCTGACCCCCGAGGTGGTGGCCCGTGTCGTTGACAAGTTCATCATCGAACTGGAGACCAGATTGGAAGACCGCAACGTCATCATCAATTTCACCGACGAGGCGCGGGATTGGCTGGCGGTGAAAGGCTACGACAAGACCTTCGGCGCAAGGCCGCTGGCCCGCGTCATCCAGGAACATATCAAGACGCCCCTGGCCGACGAAATGCTGTTCGGCAAACTGATCAAGGGCGGCGTCGTCAACGTCGATTTCAAGAACGGCAAGGTCGTTTTCGACTATCCCCGTCCGCCTCAATACAACTCAATCGTCAAACGCCCCAAAATCAAAACGCCGGCAAAGGTGAGGTAGGGGGACTGCGTCATCGGCAGGCTTTGTCCGAGATGATGTCGGCCTCGTTGCCGCCCTTTGTGGACAGGGGGATATAGGCCTTGCCGGCAATGGTGTAGGTTTCTTTTTCCGCAAACTTGCCGGGGCCGGTGCGCTCGGCGATGACTTCACGGCAGGCGTTGCAGGAGTTGACGATCACCAGTCCGCCGTCGATGCGGCGCTGCAACCGGGCGCATTTCTTGCCGTCGGTTTCGCCGTCGGCGGGTTGAGACGGGGGCGGGGGAGCGACACACGGCGCGACGGACTGTATCCGCGTCAGTCCCGGACCACGGAACGACAGGTCGGTGCTGGATTTGCCCGGCACCGTATATTTGCGGGTGACGGCGGGGTCGGGGCCGGGACGCTTGTGCGTCAGGGTGACGATCTGGCATGTTTCGCAGCGGTTAACCAGCACCTCGCGCTCGTTATGCTTGCCGGCCATGACGCATTGTTCGGCGCCGGCCGTCGTCGGCCGGCAGGCGAAAAATATGCCGGCCAATAATACCAGCGGCCATTGGCGATGCCTCTTTGTTAACGGGGTTAGGGTTCCCTTAAGGGGGAAAAATCCTCCCCCTTTAGAAGGGGGAGTTAGAGGGGGTATTTGCAGCAACCTCCCCTGACCCCTCCTTGGTAAGGAGGGGAAAGCGCGGGGGTCGCCGACGGTTAATATCAATGACCGCCGGTATAACAACGCCTTCAAGAGATTCCGAGTTTTAACCATGGGCGCCATTCTACCCGGCGATAGTTAAGGGCAGGTTAGGAAGGGCGGGCCTTACCTCATCTCGAACAATCCGTCCACTTCGACGCTGACGCCGCGCGGCAATGAGGCGCAGCCCACGGCGGCCCTGGCGTGGGGGCCGATTTTCGGGCCGAAGACCTCGACCATCAGATCGGAAGCGCCGTTGATTACCTTGGGGTGATCGGTAAAATCGGGGGTGCAGTTTACAAAGCCGGTCAGTTTTACGACGCGGGTTATCCGGTCAAGATCGCCGTCGCAGGCGTGTTCGGCCTGGGCGATGAGGTTTTTGGCGCACAGGTGGGCGGCTTGGTAGCCCTGCTCGACGTTGATATTTTCGCCCAGACGCCCCAGGTATTTCAGTTCGCCGTTTTCTATGGTGATCTGGCCGGAGATGAAGATCAGAGCGCCGGTTTTCACATACGGCGCGTAGTTGGCGACGGGAGAGGCCGCCTGCGGCAGATCGATTCCCAGCTCTTTGAGGCGCGTTTTTATGGACATGTCAGACTCTTAAGAAAATGGGCGGCGTCCGGTTCGAAAACCAAACGCCGCCCCAAGTTGTCCCAGGGAGGAACCCGTAACGCTTGCCACCTTAAATGTTTCTCCCGGTCGATTTCATATCACGAGCATCCGCTGGTGCCGCCGCAGGTGTCGCACTTCAGGCAGGTGCCGTTGCGCACCAGGGTGAAGTTGCCGCATTCGGAGCATGAATCTCCTTCATAGCCTTTCATTTTGGCCTCTCTGACGTTCTTTATGCGCTTGTCCACATTCATGAAGACGGAGGGGTTCACGCTCATCGATCCGGTTATTCCGGTGGCGGTCAGTATCGCTTCCTGGGGGACCGCCGACGCCGTGGCGACGCCGTATCCCTTGTTTCCCCTGATCACCATGAAATTAGAGCGCACGAAGCCCTGACTGGTGATGCGCTCGACCGCTTCCATGGTCTCGGCGTCGGGGTGGTTGGGCAGGTTGCCTTCGTCATCGCCGCGTCCCAGGCAGGCGGGGTCCAGATCGCTGGGATTGACGTGGGCGAGATCGTTGCGCGACAGGTACGAGACCGCCAGTTCACGGAACAGGTAATCGAGAATGGAGGTCGCCATCTTGATGGTTTCGTTCCCGACAACGATGCCGGACGGTTCAAAACGGGTGAAGGTGAAGGCTTCCACATATTCTTCCAGCGGCACCCCGTATTGGAGTCCGATGGAAACGGCGATGGCGAAATTATTCATCAGGCTGCGGAAGGCTGCTCCTTCCTTATGCATATCGACGAAAATCTCGCCCAGCTTGCCGTCCTCGTATTCGCCGGTGCGCAGGTAAACCTTGTGGCCGCCGATGACCGCTTTCTGGGTGTATCCCTTGCGGCGGTGGGGCAGGCGTTGGCGCTTGGTCACGAAGCGCTCGATAATACGCTCGGAGATCACCCTGGCGCGCACGGCGTTTGATGATTCGGTTATGTCCTCGGCCATGTCGGCAACGTCATCATCGTTCAGGAGCGACGCCTGCAACGGTTGGGACAGCTTGGAGCCGTCCCGGTAAAGGGCGTTGGCCTTCAGCCCCAGACGCCAGGACATCATATAGGCTTCCTTGCAATCATCAACGGTGGCCGAGTTGGACATGTTGATGGTTTTAGAGATGGCGCCGGTGATGAAGGGCTGGCTTGCCGCCATCATGTGGATGTGGCTTTCCACCGACAGGGAACGCTTGCCGATCCGCCCGCAGGTGTTGGCGCAGTCAAAGACGGGCAGATGATGATCCTTGATGTGGGGCGCTCCCTCCAGGGTCATGGCGCCGCAGACGAAGGTATTGGCGGCTTCCACGTCTTCCCTGGAAAAGCCGATTACGCTCAACAGGTCAAACGTCACGTCGTCAAGTTTTTCGGCGGCGATGCCGAGAGTTTTGGTGCAGAATTCCTCGCCCAGCGTCCATTTGTTGAAGGCGAACTTGATGTCGAAGGCGTCGGCCATGGCGGCCTCGACGGCTTTGAGGGCTTCGTCGGTAAAGCCTTTTTTGCGCAAGTCGTCGTGGGTGACGGCCGGCGATCCTTTCAAGGCGCCGTGACCGACCGCGTAGCGGGACATCTCCTCGATCTGCAAGGCGGGGTAGCCGAGGCGCTCAAGAGCCTTGGGAACCATATTGTTGATAATCTTGAAATAGCCGCCGCCGGCCAGTTTCTTGAATTTGACCATGGCGAAGTCGGGTTCGATTCCGGTGGTGTCGCAGTCCATCACCAGACCGATGGTGCCGGTGGGGGCGATGACCGAAACCTGGGCGTTGCGGAAGCCGTGTTCCTCGCCCAGCGTCAGGGCCAGATCCCATGCGTCGCGCACGGCCCTCGCCAGTTCCTTATCGGGACAGGCTTTGCCGTCAAAAGGCAACGGCGCCACCGACAGGCCTTCGTACCCGTCCTTGACGCCGTGGGCGGCGCGGCGGTGATTGCGGATAACCCTCAGCATCGATTCGCGGTTTTCTTCATGGCCGGGGAAGGCGCCCATCTCGCCGGCCATCTCGGCCGACGTAGCATAAGCGGCGCCGGTCATGAGGGCCGAAACGGCGGCGCACAGGCTGCGCCCCTTGTCGGAGTCATAAGGAATGCCGAGGGCCATCAGATAGCCGCCGATATTGGCGAAGCCGATCCCCAGGGTGCGGAATTTGTACGACAGTTCGGCGATGCGCATGGAGGGGAACTGGGCCATCAGCACCGATATCTCAAGGGTGATCGTCCACAGCCTGACTGCTTGTTCAAAGGCGGCGACGTCGATGACGCCCTCATCTTCCTTGAGGAAGCGCACCAGATTGAGGGACGCCAGATTGCAGGCGGTGTCGTCGAGGAACATATACTCGGAGCATGGATTGGAGGCGTTGATGCGCCCGCTTTCGGGGCAGGTGTGCCACTCGTTGATGGTGGTGTCGAATTGCAGACCGGGATCGGCGCACGACCAGGTGGCGACGCCGATCTGTTCCCACAGATCGCGGGCCTTGACGCGCTTGGCGACTTTGCCGTCGGTGCGGCGGATCAGTTCCCATTCGCCGTCATTCAGCACTCTTTCCAGGAAATCGTTGGTGACGCGAACCGTGTTGTTGGAGTTCTGGCCCGACACCGTCGAGTAGGCTTCGCTGTCCCAGTCGGTGTCATAGATCGGGAAAGAAACCTCGGTGTAGCCTTGCTTGGCGAACTGAATGACCCGCTGGATATAGTTTTCGGGGATCATCGCTTTGCGGGCTTCGATGACGGCGGTTTTCAGCGCGCGGTTTTTCTTGGGATCGAAGCGGACACTATCGTCGCTGTTTTTGTCGCCGCACGCCGCCATGACCTTGTTGAGGTTTTGGTCGGCCAGTCTGGAACCGGCGACCAGAGCCGCTACTTTCTGTTCTTCCCTGGCTTTCCAGCCGACAAAGGTTTCGATGTCCGGGTGGTCAATGTCAACGATCACCATCTTGGCGGCGCGTCGCGTGGTGCCGCCCGACTTGATGGCGCCGGCGGCGCGGTCGCCGATCTTGAGGAAGCTCATCAGGCCGGAGGACTTGCCGCCGCCCGACAGGGCCTCTTCGCCGGCCCTGAGACGTGAAAAATTGGTGCCTGTCCCCGATCCGTACTTGAACAGCCGCGCTTCGCGGACCCACAGGTCCATGATGCCGCCTTCATTGACCAGATCATCATTGATGCCCTGGATGAAGCAGGCATGGGGCTGGGGATGCTCGTAGGCCGAAGTCGATTTGGTCATCTCGCCGGTGCGGTAATCAACGTAGAAATGGCCCTGGGCCGGGCTGTCGACGCCATAAGCCCAGTGAAGTCCGGTGTTAAACCACTGGGGAGAATTAGGGGCGCCGAGCTGGGCGCACAGCATGTAACGCATTTCGTCATGATAGGCGTGGGCGTCGGCTTCCGAATCGAAGAAACCGCCTTTCCATCCCCAATAGGTCCAGGCGCCGGCCATGCGGTCAAAGACCTGCTTGGCGCTTGTTTCGCCGCCGTAGCGGTTTTCCTTGGGAAGACGTTTGAGGGCCTTGTCATCGGGAACGCTCCGCCATAGCCATGAAGGAACATCGTTTTCCTCCACTTTGCGAAGCCTGGTCGGAACTCCCGCCTTGCGAAAATATTTCTGGGCGAGAACGTCGCCGGCAACCTGGGACCATGAGGCCGGAAGCTCCATCTCCTTTAATTGAAATACCGTCGATCCGTCGGGATTGCGGATTTCACTGCCGGCGGTGGTGAACTTGATCAGGTCGTAAGGCGACTCGGCATGCTCGGTAAAAAGCCTTGAAATTCGCATAGTTCCCCCTCGATAAAATTGACTCCAGCGCCGTTAAACCGGCGTTATGCAGAGTCCTTAAGACCTCCCCAACCATAAAACACACATTCACATGAAAAGTGACGTAGATACTACATCTATGTGCTTGCAAGTGCGTTAGTCACAATATGTAGGCTATTGTTGCCGGCGTATGCAACAACATTCTGCGTCGCCGGATAATTATTATGGAGCGGATTTTCTTGTATGAACCGTCCGGCAAATGCCATATTGTCGTCGCTTGCGGGATTTTTCATCCGCAATGGGGAAGCCATGAATATTCTGATGAACATCGGAACGGTTTTTTATACCCTGCTGAAGGGTAAGCTGGTCGGCGAGGACGAGCACAGGAATCGCTATTACCGGGGAACCGGCATAAAGCTTCACGGCAGGGAGCGCCGTTGGGTGCTCTACAAGGGCAAGTCCGAGGCTTCCAAGGTTCCGCCGGAATGGCACTCATGGCTTCATCACACGACGGCGGCCCCGCTTTCGGAAAGCGCCGCCAACGCCAGGCCCTGGCAAAAAGATCACCTGCCCAACCTGAGCGGCACGCCCGGCGCTTATCTGCCCTGCGGCCACGACCTCAGGGGCGGGAAGCGCGCCCCCTCGTCGGGCGATTACCATCCCTGGAAGCCGGAGTGATTTCAACCCGATGATGAGCAGCGATAATAAAGAAGCTACTAACGGAGCGATCTCGCTGGGGCTTGGCGCCTTGTTGCTGGCGGTTCTTTATGGCGGCGGGGAAGTGCGGGACAAGGCGTCCGGCAAGGACTATCTGATCAATGCCTCGTTTGATCGGATTGACGGCATTTCCATCGGCAGCGACGTGCATCTCGGCGGCATCAAGATCGGCGTCGTGGACGGTCAGGCCCTTGATAAGGGATATCGGGCGGTGCTGACCCTGAAGATTGATTCAAATGTTAAGCTGCCGACCGATACTTCGGCGGCTATCCATACCAACGGCCTGTTCGGCTCCAAATACATTGTGATTGAGCCGGGCGGCGAAAAGGAAAACATGGTGGCGGGAGACGAGATCAGCTTTACCCAGGGATCGGTGATTGTTTCCGAGTTGCTGGATTTGATCATCTCTCAAGGCAAGGCCAACCGCGCCAAACAAGCTGATGAAGCGAAGGGGAGTGAATAGACATGGGAAGAAACGCGGTTGAAACCGTCCTGGGCGCCGTCGTTCTTTTGGCCGCCGCAGTGTTTGTTCAGTTTGCCTACTCGACGGCCGAGGTCAAGGCGGTCGAGGGTTACGGCATTTCCGCCGTTTTCTACAAGATCGGGGGACTCAGCAAAGGCAGCGACGTGCGCATCAACGGCATCAAGGTGGGTACTGTCGTCGGCAACAGCCTCAACCCCGAGAACTATGACGCCGTGGTCAAAATGACCATTACGCCGGAGATCAAGTTGCCGACCGACACCGTCGCCATCATCGCCAGCGAAGGCATGATGGGGGATAAATATGTGCGTCTGGAGCCGGGTTCCGCGAAAACCTACGTCGCCTCCGGCGGCAGGATAGCCAAGACCAAGGACTTCAGATCATTGGAGGACCAGGTGGGAGAGATCATCTTCCTGGCTACCGGCGGCGACGGCAACGGCAACGGCGGCGATAAGTAGCCGCCTCCTTAAAGATGTTTCGCTCCGCCGCTATGTTCGCTGTGTGCCTGTTCATCTGGCGACCGGCGTCGGCTGAAATCTATGATATTGCCGTTCTTCAGGGCATGGACAAGGTAACGGCCAGAGTCTCCACCATCGAGGCGCCGGTCGGCGACACGGTGCGCTTCGGGACGCTTGAGATCATCGCCCGCGTCTGTAACAAAAAGCCTCCCGAAGAAACGCCGGAAAGCGCCGTATTCCTTGATATATGGGAGGTGCGCGAGGGCGAATCGGCGGTCGATCTGTTCAGGGGATGGATGTTTGCTTCCAGCCCGGCGCTGTCGGCCATGGAACACCCGGTCTACGATGTCTGGGCGCTGGACTGCAAAAACGCCGCCGACGTTGCGCCCTCGACCAAAGAAGCCGCCCCCTACACTCCCCCCGATGACGACCCGGCCGCAGACGATTCTCCGAAGGAAGAGGTAATGACGGAGTAGGCTGACGGCGCCGCTTCAAAAAATTCCTCCCCTTACGAAGGGGAGGCCGGGAGGGGTTTTGTTTTTATGACCACAGATGCACACTGATGAACGCGGATAAAATCTAGAGCGGTTTGTGATCGAATGGAATCATCCCTCTCACCCGGCTTCGGGTAAGGCGCATCGCGCCGACGCGCCAACCCTACGCAACCCTCTCCCCCCGCGATTTGCGGGGGGAGAGGGAAGGGTGAGGGGGGCGACGCCATCTGATCGGAAAGTGCTTTCTAACCTCTCCCAACCCCTCCTTGGCAAGGAGGGGAAAGCAAGGTCCGGTTGGATCAGAGTTCAGGCAAACATCTCTTCCAGCGCCTTGCTTTCCAGCGATGGGTCGATCTCGGCGGGAAAGGCGGCTTTGACTTCCAGGGCGGCGTCGAGGCGTTCCCGGTAATCACGCGCCGGGATTTCCTCCGCGCCGAACTTTTTCAGATGATCGGTCATGAACTGGGCGTCCAGCAGCACATAGCCGCCCAGCCTGAGCCGCGCCGCCAGATGCGCCAGCGCCACCTTGGAGGCGTCGGTGGTCGTGTGGAACATGCTTTCGCCGCAAAAAGCGCCGCCGACGGCGACGCCGTAAAGGCCGCCGATCAGCTCGCCTTCCAGCCGACATTCCACCGAGTGGGCGAATCCCATGTAGTGCAGTTCGGTATAGGCGCGGATGATTTCGTCGTTGATCCAGGTCTTGCGGCGGCCACGGACGGACCTGGCGCAGGCGCGGATGACCTCCCGGAAGGCGGTGTCGCAACTCACCTGAAATATTCCCTGGCGTATTTTTTTCTTGAGGCTGCGCGAAACATGAAAGGCCGCCAGGGGCAGGACGGCGCGCAACGGCGGATCGACCCAGAAGATGTCGGGATCGTCGCGGGACTCCGACATCGGAAAGATGCCGCAGGCATAAGCCTTGAGGAGCGTTTCCGGCGTCAGCGGCGGTCGTTCATAGCATGAACAGCCCTCGGTCATTTTACCTCACGGACGACGCGCAGGCCGATGCCGTAGCTGAAGGCGGCGGCGGGGAATTTGGCGCGATAGGCCGAGCGGACGTTGGTCGAGACATAGTACCACGAGCCGCTTCTGTTGACCCGGAAACGGCAATCGCCGTCAAGACGCGCCGAGCCGTCGGCGGGGGCGTTCGCATGGTCGGGACGCCAGCAGTCCTGGACCCATTCCCATACATTGCCGTGTACGTCATAAAGGCCGAACGGGTTGGGCTTGTACGTTCCCACCGGATAGGTCTCGTGGCTGATCGCGGGGGCGCAGGTCCGGCAATTGGCGTTGTCGTCGCCGACTTCGTCGCCCCACCAGTATTCGGTAACGGTTCCGCCCCGCGCCGCGTATTCCCATTCGGCTTCAGTAGGCAGGCGGTATTTATGTCCGGTTTTGGCGCTTAACCAGCGGGCATAGCCTTCCGCTTCATCGAAGGTGATGTTTACCACCGGCCTCTTTCCGCGCCCCCATTTATGGTCATCGGGGTTCTTTGAGCAGCCCCCCTCATCAAGGCAGACCGTCCATTCGTCGAAAGTGACTTCGTAGACGCCGATGGCGAAGGGATAGGCGATGGCGACCGGGTGAGCCGGTTTTTCGTACTTGAAGCCGCCGTCGTCCCCCATGGTGAAGGAACCGGCCGGCGCTACGACCATTTCCGGACATTGGGGACAATCGCGGAAGGCGGTCGGCGGCTCGACGGCGCCCGCCGGAGCGACGGTAAAGCTGAGCAGGGCAATGGAAATTTTTTTGATCATGGGAATCGAAGATAACCCGCGCTTTGATCATCATCAAGGTTTCCCCCGTCGCCCCCCGCTAAATTCAATCCTTGAACCATCAAGGAAACAGGCGATGCAGACCAACGCTGAACGGCCCCTTCTCATGCTGGCTTACGGATTCCGTCCCTTCTTCCTGCTGGCCGGAATATATGGAACGTTAGCCGTCGCCGTATGGACGGCGGCCTACGTCGGCGCCCTGCCCCTGCCCAGGACCTTTTCTCCCATGCTGTGGCATGGTCATGAGATGCTGTTCGGCTTCACCGCAGCGGTCCTTTCGGGCTTCCTGATGACGGCGATACCCAACTGGACGCAATCGTCGCCGGTCAGCGGCGGACGCCTTGCCGCGCTGGTCGCGCTGTGGTTTGCCGGACGCCTCGCTTTTCTGATGTCCGATTTTTTGCCTGCGGTGGTGACGGCGGCGGTTGACCTTGCCTTGATCCCCACGCTGGCGGTAATGGCGACGGCTCCGATATTCGCTATGCGGCAAAAGCATAATTATTTTTTCCCGGCGCTGCTGGCGGCTTTTTTTGTCGCCGATCTTCTCATTCATCTGGAAGCGATGGGCCTGACCGCCGCCACGGCTGAATCCGGCCTTTATCTGGCCATGTATGTGGTCGCCATGTTTCTGTCGCTGATCAGCGGGCGGATCGTTCCCAACTTTACCGCCGGCGCCCTCAGAATGCGCGGCGAGAACGTAGAGGCCCGCATCAGCATGCCTCTGGAGCTGTCGATTGTGGCCCTGATGATCGCCGTCGCCGTCGCCGATCTGGTTTTTGACTCCGCCGCAGCCGGCGGCGCATTGGCTCTCGTCGTCGCCGGGTTGCTGGCATTTCGTATGCTGAAATGGAACACCGGCAAGATACTGGACACGCCGCTGCTGTGGGTTCTGCATCTCGGCGTCTTGTGGCTGGCGACGGGGTTCGCCTGCCTGGGACTGGCCGACCTCACCGGCTTTGTGGCCAAGAGCACGGCCTTCCATGCGTTGACCATCGGCGCCGGCGGGACCATGGCGTTAGGAGTCATGACCAGAGCGTCGCTGGGCCACACCGGTCGCCCGTTCGTGTTGGCCAAGCCGATCCCGGCGGCTTACATCCTGATTTCCCTGGCTGCCGTTACCCGCGTGTTCGCCCCGGCAATCATGCCGTCGGCCTATCAGGCCTTTATCGTCGCGGCGGGATTGATGTGGGCGGCGGCGTTCGCCATCTTCGCCATTGTCTATTGGCCCGTCCTGACCGGTCCCCGCGCCGATGGAAAGCCCGGTTAATCCGTATCGCCGCCCCGGCAATATTCATGCAGGCTGCGGATATTATTCAGGGTGACCACGTTGCCCTTGGTCTCGACGCCGTATTTCCTGAGCTTGGCCAAGGCGCGGGACAGGCTTTCCGGCTTCATGCCCAGGCGGGCGGCGACCAGCGATTTGTCATAGGGCAGCCGCACTATTGACGAGCCTTCCGTCGATTCGCTCAGGGAAAGCAGGAACCCCCCCAGACGTTGGGGCGTCGATCTCGCCTGTAACTGTTCGATGTGAAGAACCAGCCCGCGCAGGCGCATCGACAAAGCGCCCAGCATCTTCAGGGCGACCTCGCTGTCCCGGCGGAGGATCGCCAGGAACGGCTTGGAGGGAATCTCCAGCAGCCTGGCGTCGTCCACCACCTCGGCGCCGGCCGGATAGGAGCGTTCCAGGAACATCGCCGCTTCGGCCACCGTGTCGCCGGGCTTGAGCACGGCCAGCACGGTCTGGGCGCCCTCGGAGGTGTCGCGGTAAAGTTTCACCCAGCCGTCAAGCAGCAGATAAATCCGATCCGCCGCGTCGCCCCGCACGAACAGGAGCTTGCCGCGACTCTCCGTAACCACGCGGGTGTTTTGCAAAAGACGCTCAAGAACGGCGTCGGACAGCCCACAAAACAGCGGCGCCCGGCGGACAATTTCCATATCTTTTTGGGATAGAGCGTTCATCTTAAATAGCGAACGTCTTTTCGATGTCGGCGATAGTCGCCTTGGGCGCCGTGGGCGGCGCGTAGGGAGGCCTGTCGCTGACGAACAGCACGCCGATGTTGAACCCTTCCTCGTCCATCAGGCGCATGCTGGCGCGAACCGGATCGACGGCCGGCTGGGACGGCGCCGGACGCACCTTGTCTTTCCATTCGCGTTGTTCGGGGTGATAGGTGACGCAGGGGCTGAGTACTTGCAGGAAAGAGAAACCGGGATGGCGCACCGCCTTGACGATCAGCTCGGCGACGCCGTCGGGATCGCCGGAATAGCCTCTGGCGATAAAGGTGGCTCCCGCCGCCAGGGCCATGCCCAGGGGCTGAAACGGATCAACGCCGGTGCCGTGCGGGGTCAGCTTGCTTGCCTTCCACTCGATGGCGGTGGTCGGCGACGCCTGACCTTTGGTCATGCCGTAGACCTGGTTGTCCATGACGATATAGGTCATATCGACGTTGCGTCGGCAGGCGTGGATGAAATGGTTGCCGCCGATGGAAAAGCCGTCGCCGTCGCCGCCCGTCACCAATACGGTCAAATCGGGACGCGCCAGCTTGAGGCCGGCGGCCAGCGGCAGGGCGCGACCGTGAACTCCATGGAATCCGTAGACGCTGGTGTAGGCCGGAATCCGCGATGAACAACCGATGCCGGAAATAACGGCGGCGTTTTCGCGTTTGATCTTCAGCGTGGACAAGGCCCTGGTGATGGCGGCGAGAACCGAGAAATCTCCGCAGCCGGGACACCACACCGGCTTGTAATCGGATTTGTAATCCTTCGGCGAAAGCGGGCAGTCCTCGTTAACGGAATCCATATCCATATTGAATATCCTACTTCCAGTTTACGAGCAGATCATGGATTTGGCCGGGCCGGATCGGCAATGGTCCCGGCTGCTTGAAGACCTTGACCTCGCCTTGCAGATCGTAGTGGGCGCGAAGATAGCGGTGGAACTGCCCGGAGTGAGTTTGTTCGACGACCAGCAGCCGCTTTACTCCCTTTATCGCCTGATGGAATTTTTCGGTCTGCGCCGGCAACAACAGGCGTATGGAAATAAGGCGCGTATTCACTCCTTCGGCGGCGGCCCGCGCCTGCGCCTCGCGCACCGGGTCGGTGGATGATCCCCAGGTGACGATGGCGGTGTCCCCCTCGCCGACGATATCGGCCCAATGGCGACCGAAATCATGGTCGGTCAGTTTGCGTTGGCGCTTGTCCAGTTGTTGCCGGTGATGCTCGGCCTGGGCGGACGGCTTGCCGTCTTCCGTATGCTCCAGTCCGTCGGCCACATATTCGGCGTTCGGGACGCCGGGGATGGCCATCGGCGAGACGCCGGAAGCGGTCAGGGCATAGCGCCGGTAGTTTTTCACCTCCGCCGTGATGGTTTCACGCCTGGCGACAAAGGCCGCATCGGCGGGGCGGTCAATAAGCATGCGCGCCTGACCCAGCGCCTGATCGGAAAGAACGATGGCCGGGCATTGAAGAGCCTCGGCCAGATGCATCGACCATTGGGTGGCGAACAGGCAGTCATCCACCGAGTTGGGCGCCGTCACTATGTGCGGGGCGTCGCCGTGCAGGCCGTAGACGGCGATATTAAGATCGCTCTGCTCCGACTTGGTGGGGATGCCGGTTGACGGTCCTCCGCGCATGACGTTGACGATAACGACCGGAACTTCCGAGGCCACCGCCAGACCGATGCTTTCCATCATCAAAGCCAGCCCCGGCCCGGAGGTGGCGGTCAGCGCCGGCACGCCGCCGAACGAGCCGCCGATGATCATGTTGATCGAGGCCAACTCGTCTTCGGCCTGAACCAGGACGCCGCCCAGCTTTTCCAGATTGGGTGCCAGCCATTCCAGCATGTCGGTGCTGGGGGTTATCGGATAGGCGGCGACAAAACGAAGGCCGGCGCGAACGGCGCCCAGCCCCGCCGCTTCGTTGCCGCTGATGTTCCAGCGTTCGACCTTGGGCGCCGGTTCGGCGATCTTGAGGCGGCGCTTCATATCCAGCCCTTGCGCCGCGTCGCGTCCGGCCTTGGCGCTCAGTCGGTTGGCTTTGAGGATTTCCTCGCCCTTGCCTTTGAACAGATGATCCAGAGTCTCCGTCAGCGCCGTCTCGGGCAGGGAAATCAGGGCGCTCAGCGCGCCGAGGCCGACCATGCTTGAGCGGCCGCCGGCAATGCCTTTCGCCGTGTCTTTCAGCGGCAACTCGGCAATGCGGGCGCCGGCGGCGATGACGATTTCGGGGATATCTCCCGCCGCCGGGTCGCAAATGACCAGACTGTCGCCGTTAAGGGGAACCTCGGCGGCGAAGCGCTCGAAGTTGACCCAGTCGTAAGCGACCATGATGTCGAAGGCGTCGTCCAGCGAGCCTACCGGACGTGATCCCAGACGAATGAAAGCCACCGATTCGCCGCCGCGAATCTGCGGCCCCGCCGAGCGCATCATCAGCCCGTACCAGCCGGCGTGCGCCGCCGCGTCCAGAAAGATATTGCCCGCCGTCACCACGCCGACGCCGCCGCTGCCGATCAGGACAACGGATATGGTCTCGGATAATTCAGAACTTTCAGTCATTGGGTATGTCCCGGGAACATCCGCAATCAAAGCCGGCTTATTATAGGACCGGAATGTTACAGGCGTGTTGCGAATTTTTAATCTGATATTTCCGTCAAACTAAATCACTCGGGCTTGAGCGGGACCAGCGTTGGAAAGAGTTTATATTTTGCAATCAGGCGGTCGCCGGACTGTGGCCTTGGTAAATCGCCTTTATTTTTCACTTCAAGTCTATTATGAATACGGAAAGACAAAACGTACTGTACCCTACCTTCTTATTTGGTTTTTTGTCGTTAGAGACACGAGAAACTGGCAGTGGCAACAACACATCATCGTCCTCTGTATCCTCGCCCTCCGATAACGGAAGCGGTTATTGAGTTACGCTTTAAATCTGCCTGTTCGGACAGCAACTTGGTTAAAATATCCAAGTCGTTTAAAAAGCACTATCCCGGGCTGGGGAAATTTACGGCCTATGAGATGCTTTTTAATGTAGATGACAAAGGCGTGTCTTCTCAGGTTAAGGATAAGGTGGATAGCTATAAGCTTGCATCCAATGATCAACAAGAAATTATCTTGCTTTCCCCAAGAAGTATTGTGATTTCTCAGATTGCGCCTTACCCGGGATGGGACAATTTTTTTACGCGATTTGAAAGAGATTGGGGCATCTTCAAAAAAAAGCATAAATATAGTGAAATATCGAGGATCGGCGTTCGCTTTATTAATAGAATTGATATTCCTAAAAGTGACCATGCTACCGAAGAAAGCGAATTTCTAACAATTTTTCCGCAATATCCGAGTGAATTCGGCCCTTGCAATAAATACGGGCTAAGTATTTCATTTCTGATTAATGACATAAATTGTAATTTTTCATTAAATTCATCTGTTATATCATCGCCGATTATAAATCATATCTCAATTTTGTTAGACATAGATATTAGCCGTGAAAAAGAAGTTCCTCAAAACGACAAGGAAATTTTTGTGCTACTGCAAAAGATTCGCGATGAAAAAAACAAAATGTTTGAATTATGCATCACGGACAAATCTCGTAGGCTTTTTCAATGACCAGATTTACATCAAGCGGCAATTTCATTATTAGCAAACAAATTCCTTTGGGTGTGAACCTGACGGAACTAATGAAAAATGCGGTTAGCCCGGAAACAAACAAGCTACTCGAACAGGCCGTTTTTGATTCATCCCGATCTTCATCAGATATAGGGGTCAGCGAAGCAACCTCCTTGGAAGACCGTATATACCAAGCATTGGCTGGCGCCAAAATTCTGACTTCTACGTTTGCGATGCATCTTGATGACGACTGGCGCTGCAAGCTTTTTTCTCAACTTGATTCTTTGCATGATCCGATTGAATGGGAAGAAGGCGACAAGCCGATTCAGAAAGAATCATTTATTACATTCCTGAGACTTTGGCTTTTTATTCGCCCGGCCAAGCGTCCGGGCCTTGGACTTTCATTTAACGGCAATCTTATTGCTGCCTGGACAGAGGGGCAGAATCGCCTGACGATTGAATGTTTGCCGAATGATGCTGTTCAATTTGTTCTTTCAACGGAATTGGGGAAAAGAATCGTACGCACAGCAGGCGACTGCGACGTAGATCAATTATTGGCTTGTTTAGGCCCTTATGATCCTGGCCGCTGGTTTCGCCGTGGCTAATAAGCCCATCCCCGATGAACATCACGTTTTACGTTATGCCGCATGGGGAAGGCTAAGGCGTGATGAAGATGGTCAAGTAATCGGTATTTTGCCTCAGGCATTACGGTTGCGTGATAAGGAACCATATCTTTCCGTAACCTGGGTTGAATTCTTTCAAGGAAATCGAAATGGAAAAATTGCCAATGCGATCACCGCAACACGCGCCTCTATTGGTATTAAGGCACAAGCTAAAGGTATTTTTGCCCTCGGAAATGTCGCCGCGCTCCATAAAACTTGCAAGTCTCAAGCTGTATCTGCACAAGTTCTTCATAAAAAAACGGCGTCAAACCCCGGTCATTCAGGAATATACGGCTTGGACAAAGCAGAAAATAACCTGCTGAGTTTGCTTGCAGATGAGGTCTTTTCCGAATTGTATCCATAATTAGGCCTGTAGTAAAAGCGCCGTGACAACTTTTATTCCTTTGATCGTCGCCGTCGTTATTGCCGTCTTCGTCAGCCAAGCTGCGGCCGGCGACATTCGGTGCCCGGCCCCCCCCTTGAAAAGCGGCCCGGATTTTTCCCTTCCCTGCATTCTGCACAGCCCGATTCCCGAAACTGACGATGTGGTCTATTTCGGCTCGGGGTCTTTCGTCCTGTCCAAGGATGCGAAGGCGATTCTTGATCGGCAGGCTGAAATTTTACTGCAAATTCCGAACCTGATGATCGAAACGATCGGCTTTGTCGATATCGCGGAAGCGCCCGCCGATTCGGAAAAAGCAGAATTGGGGCGGAAACGGGCGGCGGTCGTGCGTGAATATCTGATCGGAAAGGGCATCGACGCGGGCCGGGTGACGGCCTCCGGCCGCGACTATGCGCCGATCATTCCCCGCCGGCAAAATGAAGAAACTCTCGCCGCCATGCGCTACGTTAGGACAATAGTCCGGGAATAATCACTCGGGCTTGGGCGGGACCAGTTCGGCCAGCTTGCCGTAGACGGCATGGCGGCGTTGCAGGACGTCCTCGGCGATTTTTACCAGTTTCTCATAGTGTTCCGGATCGCGTCGTTTGACCATGCGGAAGCGGTTCTCGGTGGCCAGATAATCGGCCAGGGAATCAAACGGCGGCTTGGAGTCCAACTGCATAGCGCTTTTGCCGGCGCCCGGCAGCCTGGGGTCATAGCGGTATAACGGCCAGTATCCGCACTTCACCGCCAGGGTCTGGTGATCCAGATGATCGGCGATGTCGGCGTAGCCGTGCTCGACGCAGGGCGAATAGGCGATGATCAGGGACGGGCCGTCGAAAGTCTCGGCTTCCTGGAAGGCCTTCATCGTTTGGGCGTCGCGCGCCCCGAAGGCGACCGAGGCGACATAGACATTGCCGTAGGCGATGGCCATCAGTCCCAAATCTTTCTTGGGACGCGACTTGCCGGCGGTGGCGAACTTTGCCGCCGCCGCCAGATTGGTGGCTTTGGATTGCTGGCCGCCGGTGTTGGAGTAAACCTCGGTGTCCATGACCAGGATATTGATGTTATGGCCGGTGGCGATGACATGGTCGAGGCCGCCGTAGCCGATGTCATAGGCCCAGCCGTCGCCGCCGACCACCCACACGCTCTTGTGGACCAGATAATCGGCGATCTTGTCCAGTTTGCGGGCTTCGGCGCCGGCAATGCCGGCCAGCTTGGCGCGCAGTTCGATTACCCTCAAACGTCGCGCCTGCACCGCCGCTTCATCGACATGGCAAGGGGTGAGCAGTTCATTCGCCAGAACCTCGCCGACCTTTGCGGCAAGGCCCTTTATTAACTGACGGGCCTGCCTGCCGTGATGCTCAATGCCCAGGCGCATGCCCAGGCCGAACTCGGCATTGTCCTCGAACAGGGAATTGGCCCAGGAGGGACCGCGTCCGTCGGCGTTGGTGGTGTAGGGCGTGGTCGGCAGATTGCCGCCGTAGATGGAAGAGCAGCCCGTGGCGTTGGCGATCATCGTCCGGTCGCCGTAAAGCTGGGTGATCAGCTTGATGTAAGGAGTCTCGCCGCAACCCAGGCAAGCGCCGGAATATTCGAACAAAGGCCGGCAGAACTGAGTCAGCTTGACGCTGGGCTTTAGCTTGGCGCGATCGACTTCGGGCAGCGCCAGGAAGAATTCCAGATTCGCGGCCTCGGCTTCGCGCAGCGGCATTTGCGGCTGCATCTGCAAGGACAGAATTTCAGGGGCGTTCTTGTCTTTGCCGGGACAGACGCGCACGCACAGGGTGCAGCCCGTGCAGTCCTCGGGAGCCACCTGCACCGTGTATTTCTGATTGTCGCCGAACTCCTTGCCGGTGTAGTCCATGGACTTGAAGGTGGCAGGCGCGCCCTCAAGTTCGGAGACGGCGTAGGCTTTGACGCGGATGGCGCCGTGGGGGCAGACCAGCGCGCACTTGTTGCACTGGATGCAAAGCTCCTCGACCCATATCGGGATGTCGCGGGCCAGATTGCGCCGTTCCCACCTGGTGGTTCCGAGCGGCCAGGTTCCGTCTACCGGGAAGGCGCTGACCGGCAGCATGTCGCCCTTGCCGGCGATCATTACCGCCGTCACCCGCTTGACAAAGTCGGGGGCGTGGTCGGGGACCACGGGCGGCAGGTCGCGGTTGGCGGTGACATGGTCGGGAACCCGGAATTCCACCAGATTGGCCAGGGTTTGATCGACGGCGGCGAAGTTCAGATCGACCACCTTCTGGCCCTTGGAGCCGTAGGTCTTTTTGATGGCGCCCTTGATCTGGGCGATGGCCTCGTCGCGGGGGAGAACGCCGGAGATGGCGAAGAAGCAGGTCTGCATGACGGTGTTGATGCGGCGGCCCATTCCGGCGGCGGCGGCCACCGTGTCGGCGTCGATGATGTAGACGTTGAGCTTTTTATCAATGATCTCCTGTTGCACCGAACGCGCCAGCTTGTCCCATAATTCGTCCTTGCCGTAGGGCGAGTTGAGCAGGAAGACGGCGCCTTGCTTGGCGTATTTCAGCACGTCCTGCTTGTCGAGCAGGTTGAACTGGTGGCAGGCCAGGAAGTCGGCCTCCTGTATCAGGTAGGGTGAGTGGAGGCGATCAGGGCTGAAGCGCAGGTGGGAGATGGTGATGGCGCCGGCCTTCTTGGAGTCGTAGACGAAATAGCCCTGGGCGTCGTTATCGGTGTTCTCGGCGATGATCTTGATCGAGTTCTTGTTGGCGCCGACGGTGCCGTCGGAGCCGAGGCCGAAGAACACGGCGCGGGTGACGTTGTCGGCCTCGATGCTGAACTTATGGTCAAAAGCCAGGGAAAGGCCGGTAACGTCGTCGGTGATGCCGACGGTGAACTGTTGCTTGGGCTTGGGCCGTCCCAGTTCGTCGAATACCGCCTTGACCATGGCCGGGGTGAATTCCTTGGAGGCCAGACCATAGCGTCCGCCGATAACCGTCGGCGAGGCCTTGGCCCGGAACAGGGCGGTCGCCACGTCCTGGTACAGCGGCTCGCCGAGAGACCCCGGTTCCTTGGTGCGGTCGAGAACGGCGATGGCGCGCACCGATTTCGGCAGCGCCGCGATGAAGCGGTCCGCCGAAAAGGGCCTGAACAGGCGGACCTTGATGACGCCGGTTTTCTCGCCGTTGTCATTCAGGTAAGCGGACGTCTGTTCCACCGTCTCGGCGCCCGAGCACATGATGATGATGACTTTCTCGGCCTTGGGGTGGCCGACATAATCAAACAGCCCGTACTTGCGCCCGGTCAGCGCGGCGAATTGGTCCATGGTCTGCTGAACGATGGCGGGGCAGGCGTCGTAAAAGACGTTGCGGGCTTCCTGCATCTGGAAGAAAACGTCGGGGTTCTGCGCCGTTCCGCGAATCACCGGATTGTCCGGAGTCAACGCCCGTTCGCGCATGGCGGCCACGAGGTTGTCATCAATCATCTCGTGCAGGTCGTCGTCGGTCAACTCCTCGATCTTGCCGACTTCGTGGGAGGTGCGGAAGCCGTCGAAAAAATGCAGGAAGGGAATGCGCGAACGGAGGCTTGCCGCCATGCCGATACAGGCCATGTCGTGGGCTTCCTGCACCGAGTTGGAAGCCAGCAGGCCGAAGCCGGTCTGGCGCACCGACATGACGTCTGAATGGTCGCCGAAGATGGACAGGCCGTGCGAGGCGATGGTGCGCGCCGTGACGTGCATACAAAACGGGATCAGCTCGCCGGCGATCTTGTACATGTTGGGGATCATCAGCAGCAGACCCTGCGAGGCGGTGAAGGTGGTGGTCAGCGCGCCGCTTTGCAATGATCCGTGAACGGCGCCGGCGGCGCCCGCTTCCGACTGCATTTCGATGACCTGGGGAACTACCCCCCAGATGTTCTGCTGGTCCTTGGCCGACCACTCGTCGGCTGACTCGCCCATCGGCGAGGACGGCGTGATGGGGTAAATGGCGATGACTTCGCTCAGTCGGTGAGCCACCGAGGCCACCGCCTCGTTACCTTCAACAGTGATCGTGCGCCGTGCTGACATTAAAACACCCTTCTTGTTTGGAGCCTTTACATTGCTGCGCAATCTACACCAACGGATTTTTCACGTCTAATACCTATCCGGGTAGGTTCAAAATTCACCATTGTTGACACTCTGCGTTAAGGGGGGGATGATAAAAGTCATGAGCATCATGCTTTCCAAGACTTACGATGCCTTGCTTGCCGCCGGCGCGCCGGAGGACAAGGCTCGGGCAGCCGCTGAGGAAATTGCCGGTTACGAAAATCGGCTGGTGCGCCTTGAAGTCATGGTTGCGCTGGTATTGGCCGGGGTAACCGGCTTGGTTATCAAGGCGTTCTTCCCCTGAATTCCGGTTGGAGTACCGGGGTCACCGGGAAATTTGAGCAATGACCGCCGAGTTGAGGACCGCCTCGCCGGCCAGCCGGTGTCCGAGGGCGTTCCAGTGGCCGTCCTGCGCGAAATCAAACCTTTGACCCTCATCACGAAAGCGGGGAATGAACAGGTCGTCCATATCGATGGGGGAATAGCCGCGCATCCGGGCCACAGATATAAAAAAACTGCGCATGTCGGCGAAGAAGCCGGACTTTCGCCTTATGGCTTCTTCGTCATTCTCGGGCGGATAGCGGAAGCCGTCTACCAGAAAAAGGATGCGTTCAGGGGGAAGGCCGCTACGCGCCGGCAACTCGCGGAAAAAGGCCTCGACCGCCGATTTGGCGGCGTTGCCGCGCTCGGGCGAAACCGTCAGCGGAACATTTCCGGCGAAGGCGTTTGACGGAGGCGGGGAGAGGATGGAGCGCCAGAAGTTTACGGGGTCGCGCACCATGATGTCGGCGTGCAGGTTGAGGATGAGGTAACGGGCCAGCGCCGAGCGCCGCAAAATAATGCGCCACGTCTCCGGCTCATAGTCAATTCGCCGAAGTGTCGGATCGCCGTCCTGCTTCAGGGCAAAATAGTGAAAGCCGGGCGCCTGCTTGTAGGCAAGAAGGCTTTCATCGAAATCGTTGCCGACCACGACGAAGACCATAGATCGGGGCCGGTAGGTTTTACGGGCGAATTCCGCCCAGGCCAGATACTGGCTCAACGGCGCCCCCGAGGCGGCGAAACTATAGACGCGGGTCTTTTCCTTAAGTGCCCCGGCCAGACGGCCGGCGATGCTTTGCGGGAAGGGAATCATCGAGGCTTCGACGTAGGAATCGCCGATCACGGCCATAACCGGCAGATCAGCCGATTGCTCATAGTCGTTGTCGTTGATGAATCCCTCATTATTGATGTGTCCTTTATTGACCATCGACAGTCCCGGCCCCTTTGACCAGACGTAGTCGGCATCGGGGCGAAAGCGGAAGACGGGCTGCGCTTCGTTCACCGCCTGGGCGTTGAGGCCGGAATTAACCGGCAGCAGCCGGAGCGCCCCTTCCGCCAGGCCAAGAGCAAGAATGATTCCGAAAATGATAACGGCGACGTGACCGGCAAGCTTTTTCGACAATGAGTTTAGACCTTGATATATTGCTCACGAAATTTCTTATATACTATAATTCAGAAAAATGCTTGACGGACAGGCATGGGGAAATGCTTATGTTGCCGCCGCTGTTGATGTTCAGGGAATATCCGGGATTGGGAGAGTAATGGCGAAAGAAGAACTATTGGAATTCTCCGGCACCGTTACCGAGCTTCTGCCCAACGCTATGTTCAGGGTGAAGCTTGAGAATGACCACGAAATTCTCGCCCACACCGCCGGCAAGATGCGCAAGTTTCGCATCCGCGTGCTCGCCGGCGACAAGGTCAACGTCGAGATGTCGCCTTATGACCTGTCCAAGGGCCGGATCACCTTTCGCTACAAGTAATATCAACCACGAGGATTTCGGAATGCCGAACGAAAGGCTCCGCCTGATTCTCGCCTCGGCGTCTCCCCGGCGCCTTGACCTTCTCGCGCAGATCGGAATCGTTCCCGACGGGGTAGACCCCGCCGAGGTCGGGGAGGCCGTGGAAAAGGGCGAGCTTCCCGCCGACGTGGTCCGTCGCCTGGCCGAGACCAAGGCCCGCTGCGTCGCCGAACGAAATCCGGGAGCGCTGGTTCTGGGGGCCGATACGGTGGTCGCCTGCGGGCGGCGCATAATGCCCAAGGCCCATGACGAGGAGCAGGCCGGGCGCATTCTCGGATTTTTATCCGGGCGGCGTCACCGGGTTTACGGCGGCATTGTCCTTATCGACGCGAAAGGCGCGGCTCATCGTCGGCTGGTGGTGACGGCGGTTTCCTTCAAGCGCCTGGAGGCGCTCGAAATCGACGCCTATCTTGCTTCGGGCGAATGGCGCGACAAGGCCGGCGCTTACGCCATTCAGGGGCGGGCCGGGGCTTTTGTGCAAAAAATCAACGGCTCCTACTCCAACGTCGTCGGCCTGTCCCTGTTCGAGACGGTCTCCTTATTGAAGGGGCAGGGATTTAGGTGACCATCGACAAGATGCTGATCAGTTCGTCGCCGGGAGAAAGGCGCATCGCCCTGGTGGAGCGGACGCGGCTGGTCGAGCTGGTAACGGCGCGTCCCGATCTGCAAAGCTTCGTCGGCAATATTTACCTCGGGCGCGTTGAGCGGGTCGTCCCCGGCATTCAGGCCGCTTTTGTCGCTATCGGCCATGAGCGCTCCGGCTTTCTCGCCGTTGCCGAGGCCCGTCCTCACGGCGATAACTCCGGCGGCGACATCGGCGATTATCTCGGCGAGGGCGACGCGGTCCTGGTTCAGGCGCAACGCGACCCCTTCGAGGGCAAGGGGGCCAAGCTGACCGCTCACATTACCCTTCCCGGCCGTTTTCTGGTCTACACGCCGGATCACGACGACATCAAGCTGTCCCGGCGCATCGACAACGAAGAAGATCGCGCCCGGCTGCGCGGGTTAATCAAGGAAAGAGCCGGCGACGGCGGCGGTTTCATTGTTCGCACCTCCGCCGTCAAGGCCGCCGACCGCGAGGTAGTCGGGGATATCGATTACCTGCGCGCCGTCTGGAGGGAGATCGAACAGGCCCGCGCCGGCGCCCGCCCGCCCGTACGCCTGTACCGTGATCTTGACCCGGCGCTCCAGGTTCTGCGCGACGAGGGAACCCCGGAAATCAGGAGGATCGTCACCGACGATCCGCAAGTCCTTGCCGAAATCCGTGAGTTCTGCGGGAAAGCCGCGCCGGATATGGTCTCCAGAATAGAACTCCATGACGGTTCGGGGGATATGTTTGAGGATCACGGCATCGAGGAGCAGATCGAACGCGCCCTGGCCCCCTCGGTCAATCTGGCGTCGGGCGGCGATATCATCATCAGCGAAACGGCGGCGTTGTGCGCCATCGACGTCAATATCGGTGCCGGCGCCGAAAAGGGGGCCTTTGAGGACGCGGCCCTGGCCGTCAACCTGGAAGCTGCGGACGAAATCGCCCGTCAAATCCGCCTGCGCAATCTCAGCGGCCTGATCATTATCGACTTCGTCGCCATGAAACGTCGGGAAAGCGGCGCCATGGTTCTTGATCGTCTGCGCAAGGCGACGGCGACCGATTCCTGCCCCGTCTATGTCGTCGGCTTCACCAATCTCGGACTGGTGGAGATGACCCGCCCCCGGCGGCGGGACTCCTTGTCCCACAGTCTGGGCGGGCGGTGTCCGTCCTGCGCCGGCGCCGGCTATGTCAAATCGCCGCTTACCGTCGCCCATGAGGCGCTGCGCGCCGCCGGACGCGAGGCGATGGCGCATCCCGGCGCCGGCCTGGAGGTGCGGGCGGCGGCGGAAGTGATTGAAACCCTGAACGGTCGGGCCAAGTCGGCGCGGAAGGAGGCGGAGGACCGTCTCGGCCGCCCTCTGCGTCTGGTCATCGACGCCGCCCTGGCGCCGGATCGCTTTGTGATTGCTCCCCGGAGTAACAAAAATGGCTGAGATAATACCGATCAAGGCCGGGCGCTGCCCGCTGTGCGGGAAACCGGCGCAAGCCCCATACCGCCCCTTCTGCTCCAAACGCTGCATGAATCTTGATCTGGGCAAATGGCTGAACGAGGACTACCGCATAGCGACGGAAGACGCGCCGGACCCGGATTCGGATACAGAGGGCGAAGAATGACCGTCTTCAGGCGTAACGCCTTATTTCACGGGCGAAATCAATACCCGGCCTTTCCATACCACATCCCTTTTAAGAGCAAGGACTTTGCAGGTCTTTTCACCCTGTGAAATGCTGCCATTGCAGTATTTAACGGCGTTGCCGGCGGCGTCCATCGTCGCGCAGGCGCTTTGCGTCTTGCAAAAGAACCAGCCGCTGTTCCTGCCGTCGGCGGAGACGGCGAAGGCCAGCGGTTCCTGCAAATCCAGATAATTCTGGAAGTCTTTGTTGACCGCCTCGGTTATTGTCAGGGGGCCGTCGCCGACGGGAGCGGGTTTGTTCGGGCGTTGCCCCATGATAATTCCCGAGTTGTTGCCGACAGGGGCGGGTTTGGCCCGGACTTGACCTTGGTCTTTGAACGTTACCGGGCCGTTCCACACCACCTTGTTTTTAAGGGCGAAGATTTTACAGTCCGCCTTGCCGGCGGGGCCTTTAGGAGTGCTGTTTCTGCATCTGACAAGGGCTTCCGTGATCTCATTGGTTCTGAAACAGACGTTTCTTGGCTTGCTGCAATAAAACCGGCCGCTGCTTTTGCCGTCGGTGGAGACGGCGAAGGCCAGCGGCTCCAGTGTGTTCAGGTATTCCTGGTAGCTTCTGTTGACCTTTGAAGACAAGGTAATCGGGCCGTTGCCGGCGGATGAGCCGGCGGTCTGGCACGAAGCAGTCGTCAGCGCCATAATGATGGCCCCTGCGATCCTTACATACATGTCTTCTCCTTCGAGTTCCTGTAAGTCGGGCGGGTTATAATAAAAACTTGCTGAACGAACTATGATCATTTCATTCATGATGCGTTCAGAAACGAGGCGATTGCCGGCATGAGGGAGTAGTTTCCGGCCACGGATGAGCACAGATAAACGCGGATATGTAAGACTGTATGGCGGCTTATCCTTCATCATGTCTTCGCGTCTTTGCGTCTTTGCGTGAAACATGATCGGTCACGCGAAGGCGCAAAGGCGCGAAGTCATTTTGGCCGCCGTCGTGATATTTGATGAACGTTTGTATTTATCCGTGGTTTCTGTAGAATCAATTCGCTTTCTATAGATTATCATCATGCCTTCGCGTCTTCGCGTCTTTGCGTGAAACATGATCGGTCACGCGAAGGCGTAAAGGCGCAGAGAAGATCAAGTGAAGTTTTCTTCCTGCTTTTTCTTTTTTTCTCTCTATCCTCCTCTGTGTCTCTGAGCCTCTGTGGTCCATAAAACAGCGTTTCTTTCGGTCAATGCGCACGACGGAGGTCGTGTTGCTTAATTGCAACAGGGGCGTGGTTAATCGGCATTTTCCGGTCAGGAATGAGTTGACGCCTGCATATCCGAGGCCGTACGAAGGGGGCAATGTTTATGCAGGGTGGGTTGCGGCTGATTCGCAGCGCGGTGTTGCAGGAAGCTTCGCCCGGGTATCTAGAGACCAGTAATTTTAACTAACTTGAGGGGAAAACCGATGAAGACCTTTCGTTTAGCGCTCCTGGGTTCCGTGGTTGCCGGCGTCGGCGCCATGGCCGCCGTTGATGCTTCCGCCGCCGATGTCGAAAAGTCCGTCAAGATGTACGGTCAGGTCAACCGCATGGTCGGCATCCAGGACGATGGAAAAGCCGCTACCGTCAATCATTATGACAACAACATCAGCAACTCCCGCGTCGGCATCGACGCCGCCGCCAAAAGCCCCAACCTGACCATCGGCGCCAAGTTCGAGTGGTCGTTTGAAGCCGGCTCCAACAACGACGCCGCCACCAGCCAGACGAACAACACCAACGCCAGCCGTGGCGTGCAGGACATCCGTCATTCCGACATTTACTTCGCCACCCAGTACGGCAAGCTGTCCATGGGTCACGGCAGCAGCGCCGCCAAGGACGCGGCCAACTCCGACCTTTCCGGCACCACGGTGGCGATGAGCGTCGGCGAGCCGCTGTCCAGGGGCATGGGCTTCAGCGCGGATATCCTTGACGCGGCGGGTGTTTCACAAGGCACCGTCGGCGGCGCCGCCTCCAACACCAGCGCCGCTATCCAGGTTGCCGACGTTATGCTCAGGGCCGACGGCGCCAGAAGGAACCGCATTCGTTATGACACCCCCAGGTTCGCCGGGTTCGGCGCGGCCGTCAGCCACGGTCAGGCCGATGTCAGCGAGTACAGGCTCGATTACGCCGGTGAACTTTTCGACACCAAGCTCGCCGCCGCCGTCGCCGCGCAGACCGCTTCGGCCTCGACGACACAGTTTGAGAGAATGTATATCAGTTCAATTTCCGCCAAGCACAAGAGCGGCGTGAACCTGACCTACTCTTACGCGGTGCAGAATCAAAACGGCTCTACCTCCACCGGCGCTATCGGCGTGGCGGGCACCGGCACGGGCAGCAACACGGACGGACGCCGTCCGGCGACGCACTATTCCAAGATCGGCTATTCCCGTGACTTCTTCGGCATCGGCGACACCAATCTGGCTATCGACCATCAGATCACCTTCGATGGCAGCCGGGGCGGCGACCGCGCCGTCAAGTGGGGCGGCGGCGTTGTCCAGAACCTCAGCGCTTATGGCACTGAACTCTACGCCACCTACGAGAATGTTTCTTATACTCGGGGATCGACTCGGACTCTCGCCACTCCCTCCGTCACTAACGTCAATGGTTACAATGAAATCAACGCCGGCTACTTCGGCGCCCGCGTGAAGTTCTAAAGACTGTTATCGACGCCGCTCCTCAGGGTCATCCCTGGGGGGCGGCATCGGCTTATCGCAAAGTTACAGAGTTAACGGAGGGGAAGCTCAATGAATACATATCGCTTGATGCTGTTGGGGACTGTGGCGGCGGGTTTTGCCGTCATGACAGTCGTTCCGGCAGTCGCCGGAGACGTCAAGAAGGAAGTCACGTTGTACGGCCAGGTCAGTCGTCTGGTCGGCATCCAGGATGACGGCCACAGCACGACGGTCAATCACTACGGCAACGACATTACCAGATCGCTTGTCAATATTGACGCCACCGCCGAGTCGGAAAATCTGACCATCGGCTCCAGGTTTGAATGGTCGTTTGACGCCGGACTCAACATCACCGAAGGACAGTCGGCCGCCGCCACCACCCAGACGATGAACACCAACGCCAGTCGCGGCACGCAGAACGTTCGCATATCCGACATCTTCTTTGAGACCCGGTACGGCAAGCTGTCGATGGGTCACGGCGAGTCCGCCGCCATGGACGCCACCAATTCCGATCTTTCCGGCACCGGGACGGCGATGAGCGTCGCCGAGCCTCTGTCCAGCGGCATGGGCTTTGTGCCGAAGCTCGGCAATTGGGAACGGCAAGCCGGGGGCACCGCCGCCGCCACTAACGCCGGCATCAGGGTTGCCGATGTTCTGGTCAGGCATGACGGCTCCAGGTCGAACCGCGTTCGTTATGACACGCCACGGTTCGCCGGGTTCGCCGCCGCCGCCAGTCATGGCCAAGCCGATGTCGGCGAGTACAGGCTCGATTACGAAGGCGAATTGCTGGACACCGAGCTGGCCGCCGCCGTCGCCATGCAGAATGCTTCGGCCTCGGCGACTCAGTTTGAGAGAATGTATCTCGGTTCGATTTCCGCCAAGCACAGCAGCGGCGTCAACCTGACCTACGCTTACTCGGTGCTGAATCAGGCCACTAATGCCAACCAGGGCGGGAACGGCGCAGGAGACGCGGCTGATCCGGGCAGCAATACGGCGGGACGCAGGCCGACAACGCATTATGCCAAGCTCGGCTATTCCCAGGACTTCTTCGGCCTCGGCGACACCAATCTGGCCGTCGACTGGCTTCTCACCGCCGACGGCAGCGTGGGCGGTGATCGCGCCGTCAAGTGGGGCGGTGGCGTTGTCCAGAACCTGGATGCTTACGGCGTCGAATTGTTTGCCACCTACGAAAACATTCATTATACCCGAGGCAGTTCTTTCGGTGATCGCACGGGGACGGACGTCAGTGTGACCAACACCAACGGGTACGAGGCTATCAACGCTGGTTATATCGGCGCGAAAGTCGCTTTTTAAGGAGTCGGCAGAGAAAACATGAATCTAATGGCGTTTATGCGGATTGTCGCGCCGATGTTGTTTGCGGCATTGATGCTCGGCTCCTGTATCAAGGCAAGACCCCTGGAAGAGGAAAAGTCAGGCGGTCTGTTTACCGGAGCGTCAGGAGAGTGGGTCGTCTACCAGGACGGCACGAGAGGTAAACGAAAGTAGGTTCATTCGGTTGCTTAAATCAATACCCCCGTTCGCCGTTCGGCGGACGGGGGTTTTGTTTTGACCCCACATACAGAAACCACGGATGAAGAATCTGCTGAGAGTCTTTCGCCGTTTATCAAATATCATAACTTCGCGCCTTTGCGCCTTCGCGTGACCGACCATGTTTCACGCAAAGACGCGAAGACGCGAAGCCATGATGAAGGGTAAGCCGTCATGCGGATTGAAAAAACAGTTTTAATATCTGCGTTTATCCGTGCTTATCCGTGGCTAAAAATTACTTCCTGGCCGCGCCCGCCGGTGTTGCCGGTTTTAGGCTTCGGTTTTTGGGGAAGGTCCTGCTAATATCAGGCCATCGGGGACGGGGGGAGGCTTGGTGCGTAACGCGATTATCGGCATTGTCATCGGCATCGTCGTCGGCGTGGCCCTGGGGACCACGGTGATCGCGCCCAGGCTGGCGCCTGTTCCGTCGTCGGCCCATGCTTCGTCACAAACCAACGCCGGGGAAACGGGGGGGGGGCCGGTAACAGCCGAATTGCCGGCCGCTTCCGCGCTGCCCACCGTGCGCTGGAAAATGGCCGGCGCCTATGCTTCGTCACTGCCGCAACTGGGGGCGCCGGCCAAGCGGCTTGAAACGAATGTGTGGCGGGTTTCCGGCGGCGATATTGAAATCAAGTTTCACGAGCCGGGCGTTCTTGTCCCCAAACAGGAGGTGTTTGACGCCGTAGCTTCGGGAGCCGTTGACGCCGCTTTTTCATCGCCGAGCCTTTGGGGAGGCAAGATTCCCGCCCTCAACCTGTTTTCCGCCGTTCCCTTCGGCCCATCGGCGGAAGAATACCTGTCCTGGTTTTATTTCGGCGGCGGCAAGGACCAGTTCGAGGATATTTACCACAAGAGCGGCATCCACAGCATCCTGTGCGGGGCCATGTCGCCCGAGGCTTCCATCTGGTCCCGCAAAGAGATCAAGACCGTGGAGGACTTCAAGGGCATAACCATGCACATCGAGGGTCCGGGCGCCAAGATCATGGACAGGCTGGGCGTAAAGACCAAACAGTTGAGCGGCGGCGACATCTTCACGGCTTTCGAGACGGGGGCCATTGACGCCGCCGAATTCCTGATGCCGGCCATCGACCTGGAGCTTGGCTTTCACAAGCTGGCGAGGCACTATTACATGCCCGGCCGGCGCCGGTCGGCGACCGTGTTTGATTTGATGATCAACCTGGACAAATGGGAATCTCTCGCCGTCGTCCGGCAGAGCCGGATTGAGGCGGTGTGCGGCGATAATGTCCGCTTCGGACTGGCGGAAGGCGGGGCGCTGGATCACTCCCCGGCCTTGAAGAAAATGATCGCCAACGGCGTGACCCTGCACCGCTGGCCCGCCGAAATCATGAACGCCATGAACAAGGCCTGGCAGGAAACGGCCGCCAGGGAGGCCGAGGCCGATATCGGCTTCAAACGCGCATGGTCGTCGCTGTCCGCCTTCCGCAAGAACTACGCCGCAAGAGACGAGAGTAGGTAGCGTATTTCAGCGCCTTTACCCCTTGCCGTCTCCGGCGCATATTAGGGGCATGACTACTATGGTTCTGGAACTTTACGACGCCTTGAAGGCGGCGGGCGCCCCCGAGGAAAAGGCCCAGGCCGCCGCCAAGGCCATGGTGGGCCACGACGACCGTTTCGGACGCATTGATGCCGAATTGGCAGAGGTGCGCTCCGGTGTTGCCGTCGTTAAGGCCGAGCTTGCCATGGTCAAATGGATGGTGAGCGGAATCGGCTTCGGCGTATTGTTGCTGGTTCTTAAGAGCTTTTGGCCGGTTTAGCTGATAATTATCGCTCGGATATAGTTGCGCACGGGCGCAACCTTCGCTAATAATACGGCTCGTTTTGCTGAGAGTCACCAGTTTTTAAGAGGAAATCCAATGAATAAGGAAAAGTTTCTGGCGTTGGGCATCGCCCTTGCCGTCGCCGTGGGAAGCAGTTCGGCGTTTGCCGGCGGACCGGACGCCAAAAAAGGCGGTGAAGAGTTCAAGAAGAAGTGCAAGCTTTGCCATGAAGTCGCGCAAGGCGCCAAGCCCAAAGTCGGCCCCACCCTGTTCGGCATCGTCGGAGCCAAGGCGGGAGCCACGGGTTTTGAGAAGTACGAAGCCCTCAAAGGCTCGGACGTCACCTGGGACGACGCCAATCTCGATAAATGGCTGACCGACCCCAAGGCTTTCACCGGCAAGGCGACCAAGATGACCGCCAAGACCGCGAAGCCCGAGGACCGCGCCGACCTCATCGCCTATCTGAAAACGCTGAAGTAAGCCGTTTTTTCTAAAGGAGAGCGCCCCCCCGTAATCCGGGCGGGGCGCTTTTTTTTGCCCACCGTCCGCAGGACGCGGTAAGATGCGTTCAGTCAGACATTAAAATATTACGGTAGCCCCATGGACATCAAAGATTACATCCGCTCGATCCCCGACTTTCCCAAGCCGGGCATATTGTTCTACGATATTTCGACACTGCTCGCTCACGAAGACGCATGGCAGGTGGCCATGGGACGCATGGCAAAGGCGATTCGTCAACATCAGCCGGATATCCTGGCCGGCATTGAATCGCGGGGCTTTCTGGTGGCGGCGCCGCTGGCCTTGAAGCTGGGATGCGGTTTCGTCATGGTGCGCAAGAAGGGCAAGCTGCCGGGGCCGACCGTCAGCTATGAGTACGCCCTGGAATACGGCGTTGACACCATCGAAATCCAGAAAGACGCGGTGGCGCCGGGGCAACGGGTGATGATTTTGGACGATCTGCTGGCGACCGGCGGCACCTTGGCCGCCTCTTGCGAGCTGTTCAGATCGGTAGGGGCCGAGGTTGTCGGCGCCGCCTGCATTATCGAGCTTACCTTTCTTAACGGCCGATCCAAACTGGACGTTCCTTTCAACGCCCTGGTCGCCTACGACGAGTAGTTAACACATGACCGCAGGGAAGCGCAGCGGCGGCGGACCAAAGGCGCTGGCGGCGACGTTGGCGAGAATCACCAAGCCTCTTTTCGGCAGGCGCGGCTTTGCCGAGGCATCGATCCTCAACGACTGGCCCGCAGTCATCGGCCCTCATCTGGCGGCTCACAGTTCTCCGCAACGGATCGCCTTCGCTCACGGCAAGCGTGATAACGGCGTCCTTCATCTGCTTATCGACAACGGCAGTCTGGCCACCGAGTTACAGCATCTGGAGCCTCTGCTGATAGAACGCATCAACGCCTTCTTCGGATATCGGGCGGTGGCCCGCGTCAGGATTATCCAGGGACCGCTCCCCGTTGCCGCGACGACTCCGCCGCCGCCCGCCGAGCACGTTCTTGACGCCGACGGCGAGGAGAAGCTGACTCGCCATCTCGCCGCCGTTGATGACCCCGATCTGCGGCCGGCGCTTGAAAGACTGGGCCGGGCGATAATGAGCGCAAAGAACGGGTAATACTATCGGCCTTAATCATTGACCCGTGGCGGCCCCCGCGCTTTCCCCTCCTTACCAAGGAGGGGAGATTGCCGCCGATACCCCCTAACGCCCGGCGCGTTGACCGAAAGAAACACCGTTTTATGAAACACAGAGCACACAGAGATCACAGAGCAAGGCACAGAGAAGAAAGGTAAAATAAAAAACAGAAAAAACTTTGCTTAATCTTCTCTGTGAAACCTCTGTGTCCTCTGTGGTAAAAATACTTAGGCCGATAACATCCTATTCGATATCCCCTCTAACTCCCCCTTGAAGCAAGGGGGAGGATTTTTCAGATTTTTATCCACAGATGCTTTCAAAAGCCCCCCACAGGGCGCTTGTGGAGTCAATCGGACAATTCTATATTTCTCCAAAATCTTGTGTCTCAGGAGGCAATATTGACCAGATACATACTAGGTATAGTGTTTTCCGTAATCTTGTTCACGGCGCAGTCGGCCGGCGCCGGCAATGTCGCGCTGGAAGAAGCGACGGTGGAGATGGTGATGGGCAACGTTGACGCTCCGGTCGCCATGATCGAATATTCTTCCCTGAGTTGCCCTCATTGCGCCGCTTTTCATCGTGAGACCCTGCCCAAGATCAAAGAGACCTACATCGATACCGGCAAGGTGAAGCTGATCTATCGTGACTTCCCCCTTGAGAGTCTGGCGATGGCGGGGGCGATGATCTCACGGTGCGCCGGCAAGGCCAAGTACTTCGGACTGATCGAGATGATGTTCCGCAGCCAGGAAAAGTGGACCCGCGCCGAAAATCCGAAGGAAGAACTTGAACGGATAGCCCGTTTCGGCGGCATGTCCAAAGCCGATGTCGGAGAATGCCTGGATAATGCCGCCCTGCTGGATTCAATCAAGGCGCGGGCGCTGAACGGCCAGAAGGAGTTCAAGGTCGAATCGACGCCGACTTTCGTCATTGACGGCGAGGTTGTCCCCGGCGCATTGCCCTTCGAGAAGTTCCAAAAGATTATCGACAAGGCTCTTGCGGGCAAGAAATAGCATCACATGCGCTTCAAAAAGCTGCGGATTTCCGGTTTCAAATCTTTTGTCGAACCCGCCGATTTTGTCATCGAAAAGGGACTGACCGGGATCGTCGGACCTAACGGTTGCGGCAAGTCCAACCTGATCGAGGCCCTGCGCTGGGCGATGGGCGAGACATCGGCCAAGCAGATGCGCGGCGACGAGATGGACGACGTTATCTTCGGCGGCACGACGGATCGTCCGCAACGCAACATCGCCGAAGTCATCCTCAGCCTGGACAACAGCGAACGCACCGCCCCCGCTCAATTCAACGACTTCAATGAACTGGACATCAGCCGCCGCATAGAGCGCGGCAGCGGTTCCACCTATCGCGTCAACGGCAAGGAAGTCCGCTCCCGCGACGTGCAACTGCTGTTTGCCGACGCCGCCACCGGCGCCCGCTCGACGGCAATCGTCAGCCAGGGCCGAATCGGCGCGGTGATCGCCGCCAAGCCGGCCGAGCGGCGCAAAATACTGGAGGAGGCCGCCGGCATCACCGGGCTGCACTCGCGCCGCCACGAGGCCGAACTGCGCCTGCGCGGGGCCGAGACCAACATGGAGCGTCTTGACGACATCCTGTCCACCCTTGAGGCGCAGTTGCAGAACCTGAAGAAGCAATCCCGTCAGGCGTCGCGTTACCGCAACCTCAGCGGTCACATCCGCAAAGCCGAAGCGAGTCTCTATTATCTTCGCTGGACCGCCGCCGCCGCCGAACTTGAGGCCGGCCGCGAGCGGTTCAAGGCGGCTGAAGCCGAGGTGGTGGAACGGACAAGGCAGGTCGCCGCCGCCACCGTCAGGCACGAGGAATGCTCCGCCGCAACGCCGGAATTGCGCCGGGCGGAGGCCGAGGCGGCGTCCCGGCTGCAACGGCTGACGCTGGCCCGCGAGGCTCTGGACGCCGAGGAGCAACGTATCGGGGAAGCCCGCCGGGACTGCCGGTTGCGGCTGGAACAGGCGGCTACCGACAGCGACCGCGAGACGGTATTGTCAGCCGACGCCGACGCCGCAGTAAAAAATATGGAGGCCGAGCGCGCCGCCATCGAGGACGCTCAACAGGGCGAGTTGACCGCCGGCGAGGAATCCGCCGCCGCCCTGGCCGTCGCCAACGAGGCGGTTAATTCCCTGGAGGCGGCGCTTGCCGAAATTACCGGTCAGGCGGCGACCGACGAGGCGCGTCGCGCCGGCCTGGAAACCTCGATCCGCGAGCTTCGGGAACGCACGCAACGGCTGGCCGACCGCGCCGCCGGCATCGCCGGGCAGCGTATCCGCCTGGAGGCCGAGGGTAATGACATTGCCGCCTTGTCCGATGCCGTCGCTCATCTGGCGGAGGCGCATTCCGGGCTGGAGCAGGCCCGCGCCGGGGTAGTCAAGGCCGAAGCCGTCCGCGTTGAAGCCGCCGACAGCGCCGCCAGGGCGGTTTCCACGCTGCATGCCGCCCAGTCGGTTATGACCCGCCTCGCCGCCGAGGAGCAAGCCCTGGCCGAAGTACTGGAAGCCGGTGATTCCGCGTGGCCGCCGCTGATTGACGCCGTAACCGTCGATTCCGGACTGGAGACGGCCCTCGGCGTCGCCCTCGGCGAGGACCTTTCGGCTCCGGTTGATGAGCCGGCGTCCGTGCATTGGCGGACCATGGCGCCCTTTGCCTCGCCGCCGGCCTTGCCCGCCGGCGCCGAGCCTCTCGCCGATTTCGTCAAGGCGCCGTCGGCTCTCGCTCGTCGTCTTTCCCAGATCGGCGTGGTCGGCAGCCATGAGGAAGGCGTGCGGCTGGCGAAAACCCTTGTTCAGGGCCAGCGGCTGGTCAGCCGTGACGGCGGCTTGTGGCGCTGGGACGGCCTTACCGTCGCGGCGGGCGCCGCCACCGCCTCGGCGGCGCGGCTGCAACAGCGCAATCGGCTTCGGGATGTGCGCTCAAAACTTGACGCCGCCCGCGCCGATGCCGCCAAGGCCGAGGCCGGTTATGCCGAAGCCGGGGCCATCGGCGACCGGGCGGCGCGGAGCGAAAAGGAAGCCCGCGAAGCCGCCGCCGCCGCCGATGCCGCCTTTACCCTGGCCCGCGACCGACAGGCATGGCTCAAGGAGAAAATGACCGAGCATGCCTCCCGGATGGCGACGCTGGAACAAACCGCCGCCGGCGTTAAAGCCGATCTTGAGGAGACGGAAACACATTCCGGGGAAGCCGCCGCCGCCCTGGCCGTCCTGCCCGATCCCGGCATCGCCCGCGACCGGATAGCCGGGATCAGGGTCGAACTGGCCGAAAACCGCGCCGTGCAACTGGAACGTCAGAGCGCTTATGACAATCTTGTCCGCGTCGCCGGACAGCGCCGCCAACGCCTCGGCGATATCGACCGTGAGCTGGAATCGTGGCGTCTCAGGCGCGAGGGCGCCGCCCTGCGCCTGGGCCAGTTGGCGGAGCGGCGCCGGACCATAAACGATGAACTGGAGCGCATTTCCACCCGCCCCGCCGAAATCGTCGAACAGCGCAATGCCCTGTTTGCCGGGATCGAGGAGGCGGAAGAGAACCGCAGACGCGCCGCCGACCGGCTGGCCGAGGCCGAAAATCTGCTCAGCGGGGCGTTGCAAAGTCTGCGCGCTTTTGAGGTCGATCTGGCCGCCTCCCGCGAACAGCGCGTCCGCGCCGAGGGCGAGGTGGAGCGGGGCGGACAGGCCGTGGAGGGGTTGGTCGAGCGCATCGCTGAAAAACTGGATTGCTCCCCCGGAGAATTGGCGGAAATCGCCGGCCTTGCCGAGGGCGCCGAGCCGCCGGGGGTGGAAGAGGTGGAAATCCGCCTTGATCGTCTGCAACGGGAGCGCGAGACCATGGGTCCGGTGAACCTGAGGGCCGAACAGGAAACCAATGAACTGAGCGAGCAGATTGAAACCCTGACCTCCGAACGGGGCGATTTGACCGGCGCCGTCGCCAAATTACGCCAGGGCATCGCCGAGCTTAACCGGGAGGGCCGCCAGCGGCTGCTGGCTTCTTTCGCCGAAGTGGATCGCCATTTTCAGGAACTGTTCTCCCGCCTTTTCGGCGGCGGTCACGCCCATTTGACGCTGACCGAATCCGACGATCCGCTGGAGGCCGGCCTGGAAATCATGGCCAGCCCGCCGGGCAAACGGTTACAGGTGCTGTCCCTGCTGTCCGGCGGCGAGCAGGCGCTGACCGCCCTGTCCCTTCTGTTCGGCGTATTCTTGACCAATCCCGCCCCTGTCTGCGTGCTGGATGAAGTGGACGCGCCGCTGGACGACGCCAACGTCGATCGCTTCTGTTCCATGCTGACCGAAATGGCGGCATCGGGACGCACCCGCTTTATGGTGGTCACTCACCACCATATGACCATGGCCCGCATGGATCGTCTGTTCGGCGTCACCATGGCCGAGCGCGGCGTTTCCCAACTGGTCTCCGTCGATCTTCACCAGGCCGAGAAACTGCGGGCGACGGCCTGAACAGGCGTTGCCGGTGAAGCTTGACAGGGTATGGAGGGGGTTATAACTTCCGAACTGCGAGCGGGGCTGTTTTGGTCATTGAGGGGGGCTTTCAGCGCTTCGTGCCGATGAGCGAATACACCCCCCCTGAATCGGTGAAAGAGGCCGAGTCGCTGCAAAACCTGGATGCAAGGTTGCGCGCCGCTATCGCCAGGAGAGAGCCGCCGAAAACAGCGGGCGCTCTCGGCGGGACGGGGACGGGAAACAGCCCGGGGAGCGGCGTAGGTCTGGCGCTCAGGATCGGGGTCGAACTGGTGTCGGCGGTGTTCCTGGGGGTGGTTGTCGGGTTGTTTCTCGACAAATGGTTGGAGACGGGGCCGCTTTTTTTGGTATTATTCTTGTTTCTCGGCGCCGCCGCCGGGTTTTTGAATGTCTATCGTACGGTAACCGGCATCGGTCTTGCCGTCGGTTATAAACCGCCCCCTGAAAAGGGCAACGACGACGAAGAAGAAGACGAAGGATAATAATCAGGTGGCAAGTCCCCTACATCAATTCGAGATCGCCCCCTTGGTTGAGATCAAGGTCGGCGGAATCGACGCCTCGTTTACCAACTCGTCTCTTTTCATGGTTCTCGCCGTGGTCGCCGCCACTATGTTTTTGGTCCTCGGCATGCGCGGTCGCGCATTGGTTCCGGGACGCTGGCAATCAATGGCCGAGCTTACTTACGAGTTTATTGCGGGCATGGTGCGCGACAATGTCGGCGCCGAGGGACGCAAGTTCTTCCCCTTTATATTCTCCCTGTTCATTTTTATCCTGTTCGGCAACATGCTCGGCCTGATGCCTTACAGCTTCACTTTCACCAGCCATATCATCGTTACCTTCGCCATGGCGGCGTTTGTCTTTGTCGGCGTCACGATTGTCGGTTTCGTCAAGCATGGGTTCAAATTCTTCGGGTTGCTGCTTCCTCACGGCGTGCCTTGGTATATCGCTCCGCTGCTGGTGCCGATTGAGCTGCTGTCATATTTTACCAGGCCGGTGAGCCTGTCGTTGCGGCTTTTCGCCAACATGACCGCCGGGCATACCATGCTGAAAGTGTTCGCCGGGTTCGTGGTGGCCATCGGCGCCGCCGGCGTAGTGCCTCTGGTTTTTGTGGCGGCGCTGACCGGGTTGGAGTTTTTGATCGCCTTTCTTCAGGCGTATGTGTTCACCATCCTGACCTGCATCTACCTGAACGATTCACTGCACATGCATTAGGGTGGATGCGGTAAGGATAACGTTAGTCAATTTACGAAATACGGCAACGAAAGGAACTACGAGATGGAAGTAGCGGCAGCAAAATTGATAGGCGCAGGCTTGGCGGTGATCGGGCTTGGAGGCGTCGGCTCCGGTATCGGAAACATCTTCGCTTCGATGATTTCCTCGGTCGCCCGCAATCCTGCGGCGGCGCCCAATGTCCAGTTGTTCATGTGGATCGGCTTTGCCCTTGTCGAAGCCGTCGCCCTGTACGCCCTGGTCGTGGCGCTGGTGATATTGTTCGTTTTCTAGCGTTACGCCTGAAGACGGGTTATACCGGGTTTTTAGTCCAAGGAGGGTTTTGTGCCGCAATTTGATCCGGCGACATTTTCCCCGCAGATCATCTGGCTGGTGATCTCGTTCTCTATCCTCTACATCGCTATGTCGAGGATAGCGTTGCCGCGCATCGGCGTGGTCATCGAGGAGCGCCGGCACAAGATCGACGAAAACCTCAAGAAAGCGGCGGAGTTGCAAAAGGACGCCAAGGCGGCTTCCGAGGCTTATGAAAAGACGCTGGTTGCGGCCAGGGCCGAGTCTCAGAACCTGTTGCGGCGGTCCCGTGAAAAGACAACGCTGGAGTCTTCGCGCAGGCATGACGAACTCGGCGTCCGTCTTTTCGCCGAGGTCAAGACCGCCGAGGAAAAAATCGGCGACGCCAAGAAAGAAGCCCTGACGCATGTCCGTGGAATTGCCGTTGAGGTCGCCCTGTCGGCGGCCGCTAAACTGTTCGGGGAAAATCCCGACAGCAAGGCTGTCGCCGATGCCGTAACCGCCGCCATGGAGGACAGATCATGAGCGTAGCGTGGGCAAACGAGGCGGCGGCGGCGGCCGGACACGGCGAAGCCTTCTACCAAACCGCCGAGTTCTGGGTTTTTATCGCCTTCTTTATGTTGATAGGCGCCGTCGGCAAAAAGGCCTATCTGAAGGTCACGGCGGCTTTGGATTTTCGTTCTGAATTCATCAATGATCAGATTGAGGAAGCAGCCAAGTTGCGCGGAGAGGCCCAGGAGATGCTGGCTTCCTTCGAGCGCAAGCAGCATGACGCCGCCAATGAAGCCAGGGAAATCGTTGAGCGCGCCCAAAAAGAAGCCTCAAGGATAGCCGATCACGCCGTCGAGGAATTAAAGAAATCGCTTAAAAGACGCGAGAAACTGGCCATAGATCGCATTGCCCAGGCCGAGGCCAAGGCCCTTGAAGAAGTGCGCGCCTTGGCGGTGGACGTGACCATCAGCGCCACCCGCCGGTTGTTGAGTGAAAAAATATCATCGGCTAAAGCATCGTCGATAATTGACGATGCGATCAGGGAACTGCCCGAAAAACTAAATTAAAAAGATGCAGGCAGTAGGGGAGGGGAAACTTATGAAGGGCCGTTCGGCCCTTCTTTTTTATGCCGATAATACCAAGGTCCATTAATATTGATCGTTGTGAGCGTCTCATCGTCATTGCGAGGAGGCGAAGCCGACGAAGCAATCCAGAGGGAGCATTCGCCGCCATCTGGATTGCTTCGCTCCGCTCGCAATGACGGTGAGGCGTGAAACTGCCGAGTCAATATCAATGGCCACTGGTATAACCTCCTTCGTAAGGGGGGGTATTTTACTTTGACCGGTCGATCAGTTCCAGCCATTCACTTTCGGTAAGGATCGTGACGCCCAGTTCCGCAGCTTTTTCGGCCTTTGACCCGGAGTCGGCGCCGACCACCACGAAGTCGGTCTTTTTTGATACCGAACCGGCGACCTTGGCGCCTAACGATTCGGCGCGGGCCTTGGCCTCGCCTCGTGACATGGTTTCCAGCGAGCCGGTAAATACCACCGTCTTGCCGGTGATCGGCGACCCCGTATCGTCCGGCGCTACGAAATTATCGACAGATACCAGTTGCTTCAAGTCATTGAGCACTTCTTGGTTATGAGGTTCGCCGAAAAAGGCCAGGATATCTCCGGCCATCGACTCGCCGATGCCGTCAATGTTGATCAGGTCGGCGAATGCTTCCGAAGCTCGGTCTTTAGCTTTGTCCATGGCGGCTTGCCAATTATCAAGCGAGCCGTAGTGTTTGGCCAGCAGCCGGGCCGTCGCTTGTCCCACCTGGGGAATGCCCAGGGCATAAATAAAGCGCTCCGGCGAAATGACGCGGCGCTGCTCGATGGCGGCGAACAGATTGTCCGCCGACTTGTCGCCCCAGCCCTCGCGCCCCCTGATTTCGACCTCTTTTTGCCTGAGCCGGAAGATGTCGGCGGGGGTCTTGATCAGGCCGTCTTGCCAAAAGGCCTCGATATGTTTGGCCCCCAGCCCCTCCAGATCGAAAGCGCCGCGTGAGACGAAGTGCCTGAGCCGTTCCACGGCCTGGGCCGGACACGCCATGCCGCCGGTGCAGCGCCAGGCCGCCTCGCCTTCCTTGCGCCGGGCCGGGCTGTTGCATTGCGGACATTTATCGGGGAATTGATAAACCGCCCGCTGTTCATGGTCCTTGTCCTTGACCACCGCCTCGACCCTGGGGATGACGTCGCCGGCGCGATGAATGATGACGGCGTCGCCGACCCTGATGTCCTTGTCGCGGATGTAGTCTTCGTTATGGAGTGTCGCTCTTGACACCACGACGCCGCCGACGGTCACCGGCGCCAGCTCGGCCACCGGCGTCATGATCCCGGTGCGGCCGACCTGGACGGTGATGGCGTTCAGCACCGTCGTCGCCTTCTCGGCGGGAAACTTATGGGCGATGGCCCAGCGTGGAGATCGGCTCGCCTGCCCCAGCCGTTGCTGCCAGTCGATGCGGTTGACCTTGTAGACAATGCCGTCGATGTCGTAGGCAAGGCGGGATCGCATTTCCTCGGTGTCGCGGTAATAATTGAGGCAATCATTCAGGTCGGAGCACACCTTGGCCGGATTGGCCGGAAAGCCCCAGGCGATCAGCCGTTGTATAAAATCATACTGGGTCTCAGCCGGCGGCTCGCTCAGTTCCCCGTGGGCGTAAGCGATAAACCGCAAAGGCCGCTTGGCGGTTACCGTCGGGTCCAGTTGCCGAAGCGAGCCGGCGGCGGCGTTGCGCGGATTGGCAAAGGTTCTTTCCTGAGACTCATTCAGTTTTTTGAAATCATCCTTGCCCATGTAGGCCTCGCCGCGCACTTCCAGCACGGCGGGGGCTTCGCCCTTCAGGGTTTGGGGGATGTCGCCGATAGTTTTGAGGTTCTCGGTAATATCCTCGCCGACTGAGCCGTCGCCTCTTGTCGCTCCTCTGATGAAGCGTCCGTTTTCATAGCGCAGCGATACCGACAGTCCGTCGATTTTTGGTTCAGCCGTTACTTCCAGCGGATCGTCCTCGCCCAGCTTCAGGAAGCGGCGAACGCGGACCATGAACTCGGCAACATCTTCGTCGCTGAAGGCATTGCCGAGAGAGAGCATGGGGACGGCGTGGCGAACCTTGCCGAACCCGACGGCAGGGGCCGCTCCGACGCGCCGGGACGGGCTGTTGGGCCTGATCAGATCGGGGAATAATTTTTCGACGGTTTCGTTGCGGCGTCTCAGGGCGTCGTATTCGGCGTCACTTATTGTCGGCGAATCGTTCTGATAATAAGCGCGGTCATGTTCGGCGATTTTTTTGGCGAGGTCTTCAAGTTCGAACGCCGCCTCCAGGGGCGTTAATTCCCGGCTCACGGCCGTGCGCTTCCGAGCAGGCTGCCGGCGGCGGCGCGGGCTTCGTCGGTGATGCCGGCGCCGGCCAGCATGCGGGCGATTTCCTCCTTGCGGGCGTCTTCGGAAAGGAGGGTGACGCCGGTGAACGTTTCCGTATCGTTACTGCTCTTTGACACTTTGAAGTGATGTCGGCCACGCGCCGCCACCTGGGGCGAATGAGTGACCACCAGCACCTGAAAGTCTGACGCCAGCATGGCCAGACGTTCGCCGACGGCGGCGGCCACGGCGCCGCCGACGCCGCTGTCCACCTCGTCAAAGATGATGGTCGGCACCGGGTCGGCTTGGGCGAGGACCACCTTCAGGGCCAGCATGAAGCGGGCCAGTTCGCCGCCCGAAGCGATGGTTTTCAGCGGCCCCGGCGGCGTTCCGGGGTTGGTCGCCGCCATGAAGGCGACATGATCCATGCCGAAGGCGTTCCAGGCGCTTTCGGCCAAGGGTTCGAGCGCCGTTGCGAAGACGGCGTTGCCCAGCTTCAGCGGCTCCAGTTCGCCGTTTAACGCTTTGTCCAGTTCCGTCGCCGCCCGTTGACGCGCCCCGGTCAAGGCGGCGCCGGCCTCGACGTATGCGGCGCGGGACGCTTTCTCCCGGCGCTTCAGGTCTTCCAGTTCGGCGCCGCCGTCTTCCAACGCCGCCACCCGCGTTTCCAGTTCCCGACGAAGGAAGGGCAGGGCCTCACAGTCTGTTCCATGCTTGCGGGCCAGCGCCCTTAAGGCGAACAGCCGTTCCTCGACGGATTCAAGGCTGTTCTGGTCCGAATCCAGATCGGCGCCCGCCTTGTTCAGCAGAGCGGCGCCTTCGGCGGCTTCCGCAGCGGCGCGTTCGAGGGCGGCGATGGCGTCGTCCAGGCGGCCCTCGGCTTTGTCGACAACCCGTTCCAGATGACGGAGGGCGCCGCGCAGGGATTCCTCGACGCCGCGACCGGAGATCATCTCTTCATTGGCCTGATTCATCGCCTCCATCAGCTTTTCGCCATGCATCAGCACCGTGCGCCGGGAGGCAAGTTCTTCTTCCTCGCCCGCTTGCGGATCGAACAGGGACAACTCGCCGACGGCGTGGCGCAGGTAGTCCTCGTCGCGTTGCGCCGCCTCAAGATCGGCCTCCGCCTTCTTTTTGGCGGCGGCGGCGCGTTGCCATTCCTCCCAGGCGGCGGCGGCGCCGCCCAGCGGGGATTTTGTTTCTCCATAGGCGTCCAGAAGCCCGCGATGAGAGGATGAATCGAGCAGCCGTTGGCTCTCGAACTGCCCATGCACCTCAACCAGCGCGTCGCCGAGCGAGCGCAGCAGCGAGACGCTTACCGGCTGGTCGTTGACAAAGGCGCGGGATCGACCGTCGGCGGAAAGCACCCGCCGTAAAAGCAGCGCATTGCCGTCGTCTTCAATGCCGTGTTGCAAGAGAATCTCGCGGACGGGATGGTCCGGGCCGGCGTCGAATTCCGCCGTCACCGAGGCCTGCGCCGCGCCATGACGGACCAGTCGGGCCTCGGCGCGCACACCGAGCGCCAGACCCAGCGCATCCAGCAAGATCGACTTTCCGGCGCCGGTTTCGCCGGTGAGGACGCCCAACCCGCCGTGAAACTCCAACTCCAGGCGATCAATAAGAACAACATCGCGAATCGACAGGGAACGCAGCATTCCGCCGACCGCTACCAGAACCTGTACCAGGGGGAGTTTTCTTTCGCCGGAGCGGCTTTGTTGTCTTTCGCCGGGGGTTCCTTGGTCTGGGGAGGAGTCTCCTTGGCGACGGCGTTGATGGGGGGCTTCCAGAACTTGTACCATCTGTCCGTCGGCGCCGGCTTCATGACCGCTTCTTTGGCTTCTCCCTTCGGAGTCGATTTAGGTTTATTTTGCGCGTCCTCTTCCTTGGATTTCCATATCTTGTACCAGGCGTCTTCGTCCTTTTGCGGCGGCGGCGTCTTGATATGGACGATCTTCTTTTCGTCGCTGCCGAATTCGTACCAGGATTTTTCCTTTACCGGACGGAAGGGCTTGTTTTCGACCGTTTCATAGGAGTCGATATACCAATCCGACCCCGGGAAGTTATGGCCGAGAACCGACGCCGTCCTGCGCGCTTCATCATCAATGCCGAGGGCGAAATAGGATTCCGTCAGGCGGTGCAGGGCCTCCGGCACATGGGTCGTGGTCTGGAAGCCGGCGACGACCGCCTTGAACCGGTTTATGGCCGCCAGATAATGCCCCTGGTTCAGATAATAGCGGCCGATCTCCATTTCCTTGCCGGCCAAGTGGTCATTGGTCAGGTCGATTTTGATTCTGGCGTCCCGCGCATACTTGCTTTCGGGGAAACGGGCGGAAACCTCCCGCAGGGATTCAAGGGCCAGCAACGTCATTTTCTGATCACGGCTGACGTCGGATATTTGCTCATAGTAGCAGAGCGCCTTCAGGTAGTGGGCGTAAGCAATATCCTGGCTGGACGGATGAAGCTGGATGAAGCGGTCGAGCGCCACGACGGCGTCATCGTAGTCATTGTTCTGATACAGGCTGTAGGCGGCCATTAACTGAGCCTTGGTCGCCCAGGTCGAGTACGGGTGCTGGCGTTCGACCTCATCGAATATGGCCGAGGCTTCGCGGAAACGCCCGGTGTTGAGCGTGTCCATGCCGTCGTTATAAATTTCGCCCACCGGGCGCTCGACATATTCGGGCGCGGTGTAATCTACGCAGGCGCCCAGCGACAGGAACAGGGCGGCGACGAACGGCAATAAGGGGTTCTTGACCATGGCGGGGCGATTATATCACGCCGATGCCGGGACAATGCAACTTCATAGAAATTAACAGGGGAAAATTCAGGCGGTGGCGGCGATTGCCGATGTCTTGCTTTCAAACCATTCGCCTTCGCCGGTGAGCGATTCGGCCTCGTTGACGCTCATCGTAACGAAACTCCAGGCTTCCTTGTCGGCGAACATGGCATGAAGCAGACGGCTGGTGGCGGCATGTCCGGAGCAGATGCCGTTGAAGCCGCCGATGACGGGAGCGCCGGCCAGATACAGGTCGCCGACCGCATCCAGAACTTTGTGGCGGACGAATTCATCATCAAAACGCAGCCCGCCCTCATTGAGCACTTTGTCGCCGCTGATGACAACGACATTGTCAAGCGATCCGCCCTTGGCCAATCCGGCGGCCCGCAAAGGCTCGACCTCGTGCAGGAAGCCGAAGGTGCGGGCGCGGGCCAGCTCTTTCTTGAACGATCCGTTGATCATGCCGAGCGAGAAGGACTGGCGGGACACCGCCCGGCTTTCAAAATCAATCTCGAAGCCGAAAGAGAAGCCGTTGCCGGGAACCAGCGAGGCTACGCAGTCCCCGTCACTGACCAGGACCGGCTTGTGCAGTTTGATAAAGCGGCGCGGGGCCGACTGTTCAACAATGCCGGCGCATTCAATCAGAAATACGAAAGGCGCGGCGCTGCCGTCCATAATGGGAACTTCCTGCCCGTTGATCTCGATCAGGACGTTATCAACGCCGCACCCGGCGAGAGCCGCCATCAAGTGTTCAACGGTGCCGATCGTGACCCCGTCGGCATTGCCGATGGTGGTGTTCATCCTTGTATCGACTACATTGTCCCAGGAGGCCTGAATCGAGGCGCCGGCTGCGGCAATGTCCATGCGTTTGAAGCGAATGCCGCTGTTTTCCTCGGCGGGGATCAGGGTCATGACGACCTTGTCGCCGGAATGCAGACCGACGCCGGCGCAATTGATGGATGTCTTAAGCGTTTTCTGCTTGACCATCTTCGGTGAGCCGAACTGCCGCACCGACCTGTCGCCGCTCTTTATGAACCCCATAATGACACGCCGCCCCCCATTTGCCGGGCCTGATGCGATTGCGCCGGACTTGCCCCTGGTAACCCTGCGTCCTCTTGCAAAAGAGGATGCCGCCCGAATCTGTGTACCAATAAGCCGGCCTGTGGACAAATCACTCTTTGTTACCGAATGTTACGCATGGCGATCCCTTGTCGTCAGTTAGCCTGTCGGCGTAAAAACGCCGGAATATCAAGCAGATCAACTTCGACCTGACAGGTCGAGATTCGGTCATTGGAATCGAGTCCTCCGAGAAGCTTCTGTTCGCCTTCATTGTCGGCGGCGCTTTCCGGCGCATTGACCTTCACGGGAGGCTTCAGCGTCGCAACTACATTATGAGAGGGTTTGGCGGCGCGGCCGGTGCCGGTAACCCGTTCAAAAAGGCTCAATCCCATTGACTTGACCGCTTTTATTTCGGCCTTAAGTCCGGCCTTGGGACCGCCGTTAGCCATTGCGGCGGCGGCGAAGGGATCGATTGATTCGGGATTTATCCCGGTAATCGGCTCTACCGGCGCCGAAGGAATAAAGGGGTCGGCGGAGCCGACAGACGGCGTTGCAGGGATATGCGCTTCGGCGTCGTCCGCCGATTTCACCGCCTCAACTTCGATCATCGGCGACGGCAATTCGCCTTCATTCACCATCGCCGCCGGTTCCTCGACCGTGCTTTCGGCGACGGCCGGCGCAAAGGCCCTGCCGATTTCTTTCTGTTCTTCCTCATGGCGGGCGGAGGCCGTGGGCTTGCCGACCGCATGGGCCAGATTGATCATGACGGGCGTGGGCCTGGCCATCGCCTCCATGTCCATGCCGGTGGCCACTACCGAGACGCGCATTCTGCCGGCCAGGCTTTCATCGAAGGTGGAGCCGAAGGTAATGCAGGCGTTGACGTCCACTTCCTCGCGAACCCTGTTGGCGGCTTCATCCACCTCAAACAGCGTCATATCGGAGCCTCCGGTGATGTTGATAAGCACGCCTTTTGCCCCCTTCATCGTGGTGTCGTCCAGCAGCGGGTTCGAGATTGCCGCTTCGGCGGCGTCAAGGGCGCGTCTTTCGCCGTCGGCCTCGCCGGTTCCCATCATCGCCTTGCCCATGTCGCCCATGACCGAGCGGATATCGGCGAAGTCGAGGTTGATCAGGCCCGGCATCACCATCAAATCGGTGACTCCCCGTACGCCGGAGTAGAGTACGCCGTCGGCCATCTTGAAGGCGTCGGCAAAGGTTGTCTTTTCGTTGGCGACGCGAAACAGGTTCTGGTTGGGGATGACGATCAGGGTATCGACGAACTGCCCCATTTCCCTGACGCCTCCTTCGGCGATGGTCATGCGTTTTGCGCCCTCGAAATGGAAAGGCTTGGTGATCACGCCGATGGTCAAAATCCCGTGTTCGCGGGCCGTTTTGGCGATCACCGGCGCGGCGCCGGTGCCGGTTCCGCCGCCCATTCCGGCGGCGATGAACACCATATTCGAGCCTTTGATCTGTTCGAGAATTTCATCGATGCTTTCTTCCGCCGCCGCCCGTCCGATTTCCGGCCGCGCCCCGGCGCCCAGACCTTGAGTGGTGCCGCTTCCCATTTGAATGCGGCGCTCGGCGCGTGACTGGGCCAAGGCTTGAGCGTCGGTGTTGGCGACGACGAAATCGACGCCCTCCAATACCGAGGAAATCATGTTGTTGACGGCATTGCCGCCGGCGCCGCCGACGCCGATAACGGTTATGCGGGGTTTCAGATTGTTGGTATCGTTGCCGCCGGGGATGCTCAGTTTAATGCTCATGTCGTTCTCCTGGTAAAACATAGACCGCTTGATTGCTGAAAAAGCTGCTCATCTTAAAAATTCTCTCGTAGCCATTGGCCGAGTCTGTCGAGGCGGCCGCTCGGCTCTTCAACCGGCCGATAGGCTCTGCTCGAATTTTCCACCGATCCGCCGGCGGCGAATTTCAACAGCCCGGCGCAGGTGGCGAACGCCGGGCCGCACATGGATTCCGCCAGTCCGTCAATGGGGAAGGGGCGTCCCATGCGCACTTGCTTGTTAAAGATTCTGCCGGCGAGTTCATGGATGCCCGGCAGTTGGCTGGCGCCGCCGACCAGCACCATGCGGCCGGCAACTTTGCCGAACCCGGC
>Ga0156220_154_pt1 | contig 58460 bp, 57 predicted proteins | sample RifCSPlowO2_12_FD_107868 | JGI IMG/M metagenome (GOLD analysis project Ga0156220, IMG submission 107868) | Rhodospirillales bacterium RIFCSPLOWO2_12_FULL_58_28 | reverse complement strand
CTCCTATGTTTGCCTATTGGGGCGCTGTTGCGCGACCCCGCATTATAGGCTCGGGAGAGTGACCACCGGAATTACGCTATGTGGTTTATAAAACAGTATCGGCAACAACCTCCCCTTCTTCGTAAGGAGGGGAAAGTGGGGGGCCGTCATAGGTCAATGATTAAGGCCGATGTTCAATCGTTTTTGGCGCCCCGGTTGATCCAGCGCCTGAGGATGGTCTTTTCCCACTTCGACAGTTCCTGGTCGTTATGAGGCATCTTGAGTTGCTTGGACGCCCGTCCCTCGATAAGGACCATCATGTTGCTGGAGAACGCATCCCCCGGAACGATGATCGGGCCGAGCTTGGTGCCTTTCATGATCGATTCATACGTCGTTATGTCCAGGCCGCTTTTTTCAAAGCCCTCGCCGTTAGGCGGCGTATGGCACGAGGCGCAGTAGAACAGCAGGATGGGATGGGCTTCATGCTTGAAGCTGGCATCATCCGCCCGCGCATTTGATGACCACGTTCCGGTGAGCAGCAACGCGGCGCTCGCAACCAGCGGGCCTAAAAATCTATGGGTAATCATCGAATCTTTCCTCCGTTTGAGCGTTTGAACATAGGTCCGCGCAATGCCGTAGCGCATTTAACCGTAGGGACGGCGTTACGTCAATGATGGCCGGTGGCCTTCTCTTGGCCGGGGTCGGTTAGAACGGGAATGAAGCGGCCGATAACGTAATAAACGACAAAGGGCATCGACAGGATGATCACCGCCGTCAGGATGCCTTCCTTGCCGATCAACTCCCAATGATAAGCAACGTATCCGCGATCCGATTTCGAGATCAACTGGCCGCCGACCACCACGTTGAACCGCATGACCAGAACCTGGAACACCAGCATCAGGCAGGCGAAATTCGAGAGATAGATCAACGCCTTTCCCCGAATGTCGAGAAGTGAAACTATGCCCAGCACCAGAACGGGGCCGAGCGAAAGAAACCCCATCTGCCCCAGCACATAATAACCGAACAGAGGTCCATCCAGCAGCGGTTTGATGGTCTTCCAGTGGAGGCCCTGTTCATAAACAAAAAACGACAGCTCAAGCACTTCCATCGCGTAGTCGATGATAAAGGCGATCCACAACGTGATCATCAGCTTCTTGGTCATATGGTAATCATACTTCCATCCTTTGTTCCAGGTGATGAAGCTGTACATAAGAAAGAGTATGGCCATGCCGCTGACGATGGCGGAGGACAGGAAAATGAACGGCTGCAACGGCGTCGCCCACCAGGCGATGGCCTTGACCGAGCCGAAGACGAACCCGACATAGCCGTGAAGCAGGCAAGCCCATGGAATGCCGATGCCGGCCAGGAATTTGGTGAATTTGCGGTCGCTGTTTGCCGAGGACGGAAAGTATTCAGTGACGCCCAGACACAGGATATACCAGATCAGCCCCATCAGGCCCTTGCCGCCGGTCTCCCGGTATTTCCCGATGAAGACCTTGCGGTAAATCATCCATATTTCGAGCATCAGCAGGACCAGATAGCTGGAATAAACGTAGCCGAATATGCTCATCGCCGAGGTCAGGTGAGGCGTGGTGTATATCTGGTAGAATCGCTGCGGCTGTCCGAGATGAACCAGCAACGGCAGACCGGCGAACAGGCCGAAGCTGAACGCCGCCACCAGCGCCATGTTGGCGACCGGCTTGAACTCCTTGACCTCGAACACATGATACATGGAGGAAACAACGAAGGCGCCGGCCACCAGCCCCGTGATATAGGGATAGATGACGATCATGATCGACCATGTGACATGGGCGTTATTGGGGAAGATGTAGTTCACCAACGCCCCGGCGGGCAATAACTCTTCCATCAGATAACCTCCCTCGGCAGGCCGACATAAAAACAGGTCGGATCGGTATTCATCTCCGGCTTGAGGATCATCCACTGATCCGCAGCGAAAATCTTGGTCACCTCGCTTTCCTGGTCCTTGAGGTCGCCGAAAATCCTGGCCTTTTGCGGGCAGACGGTGACGCAGGCGGGCAGCTTGCCCTTCATCACCCGGTGATAGCACCAGGTGCACTTGTCGGATTTCTTCTTGACCGGATTGATGAAGCGGGCGGCGTAGGGACATGCCTGGACGCAGTAGCCGCAGGCCAGACAATAGCCGTTATCGATCAGGACGAATCCTTCCGGCGACTTGAAGGTGGCGCCGACAGGACAGACCTGGACGCATGGCGGATTGTGGCAGTGATTACACATTTTAGGAACGGTCATGGCGTTGATGACGTCATTGCGGTAAATCTCATTGACGCGCTCGAACCCCTCAAGGGCGCCGTTGGGGGAATCGACGTAAACGCCCTCCCGTTTAATAATGTAGCGTTCGACCCAGGTCCGAAAGAATTCGGCGGGAACGCTGTTTTCCCGTTTGCAGGCGCGCACGCAGTTGCCGCAGCCGATACATTTGTTGACGTCGATCACATAAGCGTAGCGGTGCTTTACCTTGGCAAGACTCTTGTAGGTCGGGCTTTCCGGGCCGTGGGCGGCGGCGCCGGGTCCGAACACCATAAGGACGGTGGCCGCCGCCGTTCCGGCAAGCACATGTTTCAGGAATTCCCGCCGGGCGTCATAATCGGCGACGGCCGGATCGGAAAATTCAAACTTATTCGGGTTTTGGTCCGTCATGGTTTCGGGTCGTGGGCGTTATGGCAGGTGGTGCATAGCATGACGTCCTCATTTTCCTTGGGCTTTTCATTGTGCATCTGATTGTGCATATCCGTATGCTCCATGATTTTTACCCCGTCGAATTGCGGGAAGTCCTTGGGCTTGGTAATGCGTCGATCATGGCAGTTAAGACACTGCCACGAGGATGTGGTTTCGACCTTGGCGTCGGCGATCTTTTTGCCCTCCTGGGCATGGTCGGCGAGAGAGCCGTGGCAGGACTCGCACGACAACGCCTTGTGCGCGTGTTGACCGACGTCGTCGTGCTGTTCCTTATGACATTCCACGCAGGACTCGTTGCCTCCGTAGATTAAAGGCTGTTCCAGCATTTCATCAAGGGAGGCGCCGCGATACCAGTTGCCGTCCGCATCAACCCAACTGGACGGCACGGCCCACGCCTTGATCACCAGAAAAGCGACCAAGGCAATGGCTGCCACCGCCGCCAGGCGGTAAAAATGTGACTTGGCGGTGAACTTCTTCATGGCCGCGTTTTCCCCCGACTACCTTATGCCTACGGCGATGATTATTTTAACGTCTTCAGATACTCGATAACGGCGGCGCGTTCCTCGGCCTTTGTCAGCTTGAAAACCATGGTTTTCTCGCCGACAAACTTGGTCGGATCGGTGAGATAAGCATCCAGATTCGCCTCGTTCCATACGACATCCTTTTTATTCTTGAGTCCCAGGTACTTGGGAAATTCCGTCGAGGCGGCGTTTTTTCCGAAAACGCCGGCCAGGGAAGGACCGTTCTTGTGGTCGCCGGCTTTTATCGCATGACAGGCCTTGCACCGCTTATTGTAGACCTCGACGCCGTCCTTGACGTCGGGGGCGCCGGCCGACGCCGATCCGCCGGCCAGGGCAACCATGACGGCCAAGCCCAGGAACTGTCCCTTGTTCATTAATAAATCCCTCCCTTTTTTATAATCATTACTTTATTTTTTTCCGGGCCGGAGCTTTCTTCTTCGTTGCGGCCTTGGGTCCGGAGGCGCGGACCATGCCCGATTTGATTTCATTCTCCGCTTTCAGCCAATAGTCCATCTCCCTGCCTTCGGGAGAACCGTCGGCCTCCCATAGCGTGTAGGCGCGATAACGAATTTTTTCGTCTAATTTGTCAGACATGTGAGGGATCCTCCGGCTGGGTAAAGTCTAAACGCGCAAGTTCCATTCTACGCCAATTAATGCCTGTTATCAATCTGTCCCTCTTGATATTTTGGTATCGATACGATTTATTGCGACGGCGTATGTCCACAAGGGAACCTGATATGGCGAAACCGGACGATAAACCTTTCAAAAATCTGCGCGTGCTGATCGTCGATGACAGCGGATTCATATGCAGAATATTGCTCGGAATGCTGCATGAATTATCGGTCAGGGAAGTTCGTGAGGCGAAAGACGGCGCCGACGCCCTGGCGGCCATAAAAAGCGGATTCTGGCCGAATCTTATCATCACCGACTTTGAAATGCCGGGTATTGACGGCGTTGAGTTCACGCGAACCGTTCGCACCGGCAAGGATATTTCCATTCACGAGGTGCCGATCATCCTGATTACATCGTTCGCCGATGCGTCCCATGTGCAAATGGCCCGCAATGCCGGGGTCAGCGAGTTTCTCGCCAAGCCTTTTTCACTTGAGATGCTGGTCAGCCGGATGCATGCCGCCATTGATCGGCCGCGCCCTTTCGTCGAAAGCAGCGTCTTCACCGGCCCTGACCGGCGCCGCAAATGGGAATTGGACTTCGACGGCGAAGAACATCGCAAGAATAAAATCAGCGAACCGTAAGGGAGCGCTTTACGATTTGCTGCGGATGATCGGCGTCGTCGCGGAACAAGCGGACTTCTCCTTTATACTCGCCGACGGCCAGGGGCTGCTTGCCGGGGTGGACGCCGGTGAAAACAAAGCGTCGAAACCGGTCCTCGTTGACGGTGGAGGTCTTTTCCTTGAGCAGCGTTCCGTCCGGGGCAAAGATTTTCAGATTGATGCGATCCCCGGCCTTGACCCTGAACACCCCCGCCCAAAACATCAGGGCGGGCGTCAGGCGCGGCAGAACCGTCCGGGCCAGGTCGCCTTCGACCATCATTTCCATTTCGGGGTCCCTGCCGGCAAACCCGGCGGAATAAATACTGCCGGTGCGATAAGCCAGCCTGTCCAGCGACGGTTTGTCCCACAAGGGAGAGGCCCCCGGCCCGCATTCCTGCGAACGCTCAAGGCCGATGAAGGGATCGACGGGCAGGTCTTGGCGGCGAACCGATATATGCAGATGGGTGAACGATGACAGGCCGGAATGTCCGACCAGCCCGATCTTCTGCGCACGCTTTACCTTGTCGCCGTTGCGCACCGTAACGCTGCCGAGGCGAAGGTGGCAGTACTTGCTCTCCCAGCCGCCGCCGTGATCGATGAGAACGCTGTTGCCGCATTCGTCTCCCTTGATTGCCTTGCGTCCGCCGATCTTGTGATAGTCGATGTCTTCCATCCTGTCCCGGTAACCGATGACGACGCCCGGAGCGGCGGCAAGCACGGCAACGCCCCTGCGCATGACGGCATTATTCTCAATGGCGATGTCGGCGCCGTTGTGGCCGTCGTAGGTTACGTTGCCGCAGGCATAGTCGCGGGCGCCCTCGCCCGGATCATGGTCGATATAGTTGACGATCCAGCATGTCTCGCCGGGATCGCAGTCGATGGGCATGGACAATTCCGGCTGCTCCGCCGTTTCGGCGGGCGACCCGGCGGCTAAAAGAAAAACGACGATCAATAATGCCGTGCGCAACAACTATCTCCTTTCATATCCCATATCGTAGCGAGTCGAAGGCAGGCGAGGCTATCATGTCAACCGAAAATGAATTATGATCAGCCGTTCGGCGGCGCCTTTTCGGGATATTTGCAAAGCATGGCGAGCAAGAGACTATTTTCACGAAAACGGAACCCGATCATAGCCGCCGCCGTGACGGCGGTCATTATTATCGTTGTCCTCGGCACATTAACCGGAGCGGGAACCGCCATCTCCCGGCAAATCGGCTCGATGATCAACGCCAGCCAAGAGATCAAGGCCGAGATCGCGCTGTTTCACCTGCGGCTCGATGAAATGATCCAGGGCGACCCGTCGGTCAAAAGCGAGGACGTTTGGTCGCATTTAGCCGATGCAAAATGGTATGCCGACGCCATGCTTGAAGGCGGCGTTAGAAAAGGGGTTGTCTATGTTCCCCTTGACGCCCCCTCCCTGAGGGCGCTGGTCACTGAAATCGTTCACCACATAGGGGAGATCGAAGGGATCGGTCGACGGCGTGAACTGACCCCCCAGGCTAACGCCATTGGAAGCGCCGGCGACCAGGAATTCGGTCTGCACTTCAACCATGTCGTCGAGCAATCGGAGCTGCTTGAAGCGGAGCTTCAGGTAATAGTCTCCGACAAACTGAACAAGTTTGTTTTGCTGTCCGTCATGCTGGGAGTCGGCGTCATTGCCTTTGCCGTCGCCGTCGCTTTCATATTCCGGCGTTACGAACGGCAGAGAGAGGCGGCGGCAACCGATCTTGAGGAAAGCGAGGAAAAATTCCGCTCAATCTGCCAGACGTCCGCCGTAGCGATGATCGTTTCCATTAACGACAACGGGAACGTCACTACATGGAATCCCGGAGCGGAGAAAGCGTTCGGCTACAGCGCCGGTGAAATCATCGGTCAACCCCTGATCCGCCTTATCCCTGAACGGTACAGGGAGGCGCATCTGGCGGGCATGGCGCGGGCGGTCGGCACCGGGCAATACCGCATTGTCGGCAAAACCGTCGAGTTGTCAGGATTGCATAAAAACGGCCATGAGGTTCCCATAGAACTGTCGTTAACCGCCTGGCAATCAGGAGGAAGGTCCTATTTCAGCGCCGTCATCAACGATATCTCCGAGCGCAAGAAAGCTGCGGATCAACTGCGTACGGCCCATGACGAGCTGGAGCTTCGCGTCGAGGAAAGAACCCATGACCTGCATCATCAGATCATCGAGCGCGAATACGCCGAGGAGGCTCTCAGGCAGGCCAATATTGAACTGGAGCTTCGCGTCGAGGAAAGGACTCGCGACCTCAAAAAAGCAAAGGACGAGGCCGAACTCGCCAACTACGCCAAGTCCCGGTTTCTGGCAAGTATGAGCCATGAGTTGCGCACCCCTCTGAACGGCATCATCGGCTTTTCCGAAATGATGAAAAACGAGATGTTCGGGACGCTTTCGGACAAATACAAAGATTATGCGACCGATATCCGCAATGCCGGCCAGCACCTTCTTAATGTTATCTCGGACATTCTGGATATTTCCAAGCTGGAAAAAGGCACCCTCGCCCTGGATGAAAAGAAGTTCAACCTCCTCAGGATGGCCGTCCCTTGCATGAGGCTGATGCAGAAATCAGCCGACAGCAGTCAAATCACCCTGCTTCTGGAAATGTCCGAAGATCTTCCGCCCTTGCTTGCCGACGAGACCAGGGTCAAACAAATTCTCCTTAACCTGCTGTCCAATGCGATTAAATTCAATCTTCCGCACGGGCGGGTAATCGTTGACGCCGAGGTTAATGATAACGGCGCCGTTGCCCTGCGCGTCAGCGACACCGGATGCGGCATTGCCGCCGAAGATATCCCCATGGTGCTGAAGCCGTTCGGGCAGGTGGACGACGTCATGACCCGCACCCACGAAGGGACCGGGCTTGGGCTGTCCTTGTCGAATCGCCTTGCCGAACTGCATGGCGGACGCCTGGAAATCGAAAGCGAAATCGGCAAGGGCACTACGGTGACCGTACTCTTCCCGCCCGAAAGAACCATCTCCCTGTCATGACGCGCTTATGCCATCGGCCATTAATGGTTGACCCCTGAAATAAGCATGACAACAGAGGCTCAGAGACACAGAGGAGGATAGAAAAAAGAAAAAGCAGGAAGAAAACTTCCTTAATACCCATTCTCCATTTTGTCTTTCTTGGCGTCTTAGCGTCTTTGCGTGAGTTATACTACTTCGTCTTCTAATGCTATAGGGGGCACCGTTAATAACCTTCGGCATTACTTGTTGGCGGCAGCCGTCGCCATGTCATTTCCGTTGATCAGAACCTTCCCGTCGGCGGTTATGTCGATGTGGAACCTGGCCGTATCATCGCCGTCGGGGCCGGGTCCGGCAACCGCCAGATCGGATAACATATTCGTGAGCAACAGAAAAATCGGCTCTACATTTTTGGGGTCCTTGGTCGCCGCTTCCTTGATTTTGTCGATTCCTTTGACCGCGAGATCGAAGCCTCCCGAAACGCCGTAGACGGACGCGGCGTCGGCTTTCAGCAGACCGTCCAGGGTGAGGCCGGCCTTGACGGCGTTCATATCGGCCCTGGCGATGATTTTGGTTCCCGCCTGCGCCGACAGACTGCGGATGCCGGCGGTAGAAAATGATTGCCGATCAAACAATGCCTCCAAAACCGCCTCGATCGGCAAGCGCTCGACCTTGATGCTGACGGCGGCGTCGTGAGGGGCGACGGCCTGTGATCGGCTGTCGGCGGCTTTCAGGTTGTTGTGGGCATAGGCGAGGGAGAGGGCGGCGTAAGGCATCTCCAGCCCCCATGCGGCGGAGAAGTTCAGGCCGCCCAGCGATCCGACAGACTTGCCTTTATCATCGTTGATTTCCAGGTTGACCAGTTTCAGATCAACTCCCATATTCGGCGCCGCGCGCAACGCCGTCAGCGCCATCTTTTTTGTCAGTTCCCTTGATGCGTCGGGACTAAGGCGGGACGTCGTCTTGGGCATGGCGTTTTGAGAAATCAGCCTGATGTTGTCGGTAAAGGCTTTGTCATCAAAGCCCCCGATGTTGCCGGTTATTTCCATTGATTCCAGAGACGCCAATCTGACGCCGGGAGTGGTGACGGCAATTTTGGCGATTCCCATACGGTAGACGCCGCCCGATGTTCCGGGGGAGGCTCCCTTCCGGTTGCCGGCAATCACAAAACGGTCGGCGGCGACGGTCAGCGATTTTTCCGGTTCCTTGATCAATATATTCGTCAGTTCGATATCGGCCTCGGCGAAGCGATTGCTTTCGGGATGCCACAGGCCGTTAAATCGTTTCTGGTTGTGGGTTATGACCAGTTTCCGGCTATTATTCATATCAACCATGGTCGCCCGTATCCGCGCCGGCAGGGTCACGTTGACCCTGTAGGCGTGTGCGTCCTTGATATTGCCGTCTTCCGGCTTGATCTTTAAACCGGATTCGGCAAAAGAAACGCCGGAGCCGTCACTCCTGACGAACGCGAAATCCGGGATGGAAACGGCGAACCAGCCCTGGTCCTCTTCCGCGACGCGCACCGGCCCGTTCATTTTCATGGTCGCGTTCGGCGGGATCATGGCGTTTATGGCGTTGGTGATGACCATGTGGATAAATCCGACATCGGTATCAATATCGGCTTCGTCAACGGAAAGGGTCCGGCCTTGTCTGAAAGGCGACTCATAACCGCTGTCGTACAATTCATCGAGGGCTTGCTCCGCCTCGACATCTCCCTTCTTGGCGGCCATGTCCAGCCATTCCTCCGCCTTCTTTTTATCCACCTTGGAACTGCCGAACTTCCCCGCATAGAGCAGGCCGAGGTGCTTTTGCGCCTTAAGGTGATCTTTTTCGGCGGCCTTGGCGTACCATTCTGCGGCGCCGGCCAGACTGAAGGGGACGCCTACGCCCAGGCGGTACAATTCTGCGAGCTTGAACTGTCCTTCTGCGTCCTCGTTCTCGGCGGCGCGTTTGTACCAGTGCCATGCCATTGAGTTGTTTGCCTCGACGCCTTTGCCTTCAAGGTAGAGATCGCCGATCATGGCCTGGGCTTTGGCGTTGCCGGATTTAGCCAGGGCTTCCAGGTTTCTGGCGATTTTTTTGTCGTCGCCGCCGGCCAGGGCGCCCTGCACTTCCTCCAGCGCCTTGGCGGCCTTGGCGGCTGCGGCGGCTTCGCTGTTTTCCTGCGGGGGCGGATCGGCGGCGGATGCGCCCCAGGCCGGCATGGCGGCGACGGCCATGAGCAGAACCAGCGCCTTGATCCGATTTTTTGCGGCGGGCATTTTAACGTGCGGCTCCGAGCGGATTATCATGGCGTAAATGTTGCCTGTTTAACGGGGACATTGCAATCGGATAGAGTGGAATCATGACCGATCAGGACAAAACAACAACTGACGCTTCGCCCGCTTACGGCGATGCCGAGTTCTATAATAATTCGACGGGCGCCCTGATCGGAAAAGGGGAATTCGACGAGGCTGCGGCGGCATGTCTTAAGGTTCTGGAAACAGAACCGGACAACACCATGGCGCATATCTTCCTGTCGGCGATCCGCTTTTATCGCGGAGAGACGGAGGCGGCGGCATCGATTCTCGGCGAGGGCGTTCGCCGAAAACCATTTATCGTCAAGAAATGCAGAAAAGAGCCGACGGCCCGCATATTACGGGTCAGGGGCATCGACAATAGCCGTTACACCTTGGGCAGGAACAGCAAGGGGCAATACAAGATCAAGCTTTCCGGCGGCAATTTCTCGGATACGCACCTGACCGACATGGACAGATACGAGACCATTAATTTCCTTGTTCAGGATAATAATATCCTGTCTTGCGATGATATTCCCGAATTCGACATCATCATCAACTCCATAGCCGACCCGGATGTGGAACTTAACTCGCTGACGGCGCTGGCGGAATTTCTTCGCCGCAAGGGGAATGTTCCGCTCATCAACCACCCCGACAAGGTGGCGGAAACCTCCAGGGACAGAAATTACCGACGGCTCGGCGGGATCGACGGCATCGTCTTCCCCAAAACCGTCCGCCTGGCGACGGACGGCGCGGACGGCGGGGCGCTGATAAAAGCCGTTGAGGAAAACGGTTTCGCCTATCCGTTTCTGGTCAGGGAACCCGGTAGCCAGACCGGAAGAACATTCTCGATGATAACGGCCCCCCATCACTTGACGGCCTATGTGAAGGGGGGGCAGGCGAAGGAATTATACGTTATCCAATATGTGGAAAGTTTGCTCCTCGGCAGCTTCTTCAGGAAGATGAGGTTCTTCTGCGTCGATGGTCAACTGTACCCCGTTGTTTGCCATATCGACACCACATGGAACGTGCATGGCGAAAACAGGGCAAAAATTATGACGCAAAATGAATGGATGATGGAGGATGAAAAATCATTCCTGGCCGACGGCAGGAACTATATCGGACACGATCAATACGAATGTCTTAAAGGGCTGTATAAGCCGGTCGGGCTTGATTATTTCGGCATCGACTTCGACATCATGGACGATGGAAGGATTTTGATTTTTGAACTAAATCCGGCGATGCGCCATCATTTCGGCCATGCCCGCAAGTTCCCTTACCTGACTCCATACCTTCAGAATGTTACCGGCGCCTTCAACAGGATGATCGACAGGAAGATCGCTTAGTCCTCCTCCTCATCGTCTCCGCCGTCGTCGCCGTTATCTTCGTCGGAGTCGTCTTCGTCGTCGCCCTGGTTATCGGAATCATCCTCGTCGTCGTCGCTTTCGTCTGATTCGGCGGCGGCGGCGACGACGGCGTCATCTTCTTCGTCGCCGGTTGAACAATTGGCGCTTCCGGTAAGATAACAGCCGACGTTGGTGAACAAGGTCTGGAGATTGCCGCCGAGATAGCCCCATGAGATGATGGCCATGGCGGCGGTAAAGCAGATGATAACCACATACTCGACCGCCGTTACGCCGGCGGCGCCGGACAACAGGTCCCTGGTGAAATCGGACAGATTCCGATACTTTGAAAATTTTACGATTTTCGGCGGGTCGGTTACGGGCATCAGAAGGTACCCTTCGTCTTTCTGTTTTTTAGATCGGCAAGATTGCTCTTGGCCTCGGCGTTCCCCTGTTTGCTCGCCAGAAGGAGCCATTTTTCGGACGCCTCGAAGTTCTTATCGACGCCCAGCCCGTATCCGTACATCAAGCCGAGGGTGTTCTGGGCCTTGGCCTTTCCCGCATCCGCCGCCGCACGGTATAAATCCGCCGCTTTCTCATAATCTTTCGGCGCGCCCAGCCTTTTCTTGATCATGTCGTCGAGGGTTTCCTGGGCTTTGGCGTAATTCTGGTCGATCGCCATCAGGTACAGGTCAACCGCCTTGGCAAAATCGCGTTCGACGCCCTTGCCTTCAAGGTACATGTCGGCAAGGCCTTTTTGGCCGCGAGCGTCTTTCCGGTCGGCGGCCTTTTTGAACCACTTGACCGCAGTTTCATAATCCCTGGAGACGCCCAGGCCGAACTTGTACATGAAGGCGAGATCGCCCTGGGCCTTGGCGTTTCCCTGTTCGGCGGCCAGGGCGTACCACTTCGCCGCCTCGGCATTGTCTTTTTTAACGCCGCGTCCGAACTGGTAAAAGACGCCGAGGCTCTTTTGCGCCTTGGCGTGTCCCTGCTCGGCGGCCAGACGATACCACTTCTCCGCTTCCTTGTAGTTTTTTTCAACGCCGCGCCCGGATCGGTACATGAAGGCAAGGTTGTTCTGGGATTTGGCGTCCCCCTGTTCGGCGGCCATGCGATACCACTTCACCGCCTCGGTGTCGTCCTTGGGGATGCCCTTTCCGAACTGGTGCATGATGCCGATGTTTTTCTGGGCCTTGGCGTACCCCTGCTCGGCGGCCAGACGGTACAGCCTTGCCGCCTCTATAGGGTTCTGATCGACCCCCCGCCCGGTCTTGTACATGTAGGCAAGGTTGCTTTGCGCCTTGGCGTATCCCTGATCGGCGGCGGCGCGGTACAGTTTCACCGCTTCAACGTCGCTTTGGGGAACGTCGCGTCCGTACTGGCGCCTGATGCCGAGGCTGGTCAGTTGCTTGGGCGTAGCGTTGCCGACGTCTATTTTTTCGATGGCGGCGACGGCTGCCGGTTCCGGTTTCATCTTTTCCAGGTAAAGCCATTCGGCTTCGGCAATCTGCCCGGAAGACAATCGCGTCTCCAGCTTGGAGCGCGCCTCTAACGCCGATTCATCGCCCTGGTTTATGGCGAGGTTGAGCCAAAGGTGGGCCTGGATGAAGTCCTTGGGGACGCCCTTGCCGTAAGTATACGCCTTGGCGATATTGCTGAAGGCGGCGGCGTTTCCTTCCTTGGCGGCGACCCGGAAGTTGTTGATTGCCTCATCGTAGTTCTTGGGGACGCCGAGGCCCTCCCATTGCATGAGGCCCAAGGCGTTCACGGCGCCGGAGTCGCCTTGCTTGGCGGACATGATAAGCCATTTTAATGCCTCGGTATTGTCCTTGGGCACGCCCCTGCCTTCAAGATAAAGTCGTCCCAGGGAGGACTGGGCGGCGGCATTTCCCTTGTCGGCGGCCTTGCGATAATTCTCTGCCGCCTTGGCGTAATCGGGCGGCAACCCGGCCCCGGCGCTATACATGATTCCGAGGCCGAAAAAGCCCTCGGCTTTGTCGGCGTTTGCCAGAGCGGTGAAAGTTTCCAGCGCCATCTTGTGGTCGCCGTTCAGGAAATCGGCAATGGCTTTATCGGCGGCGTCGCCGAACGAGGGAGGGGGAGCGCCGTTCAATCTCCTGATGGAGTAGGGCAGTTCCTTGAGGATATTCAGGGCGGTTGCGCTGCCCGTGGCGGCGATTTTTTCCAGGATGAGCGCCGCTCTTGGATTGCGTGGGGCAATTTTCCCCAGCAACTTCAGCATATCGGGATAGAAAGGACCATGTTTTGATTTGAGAAGCTGGGCCAGCTTGATTTGAGCCGCCGGGAGTTTCTGCTTGGCGGCGTGGCCGTACCATTCGATGGCGGCCTTGGGGTCGGCGGGAATTCCGATGCCGTTCTGGTACATATAGCCGATTTTGTACTGGGCGGCGGCGTCGCCCTGCACGGCGGCGCGCTTGTACCAGTGCCAGGTCATCGAATTATTCGCCGGAACGCCTCGCCCGGTCAGGTAAAGGTCGCCGAGCAATGTCTGGGCGTCGGCGTTGCCCTTGTCGGCGAGTTTTCTCAGAATCTCGGCGGCTTCCCCGAATTGCCCGCCGTCAAGAGCGTTGCGGGCGGTCTTGAGCGAGCTTTTGTCCCCTTGCGAAGCCGATGCGGCAGACGCTTTGCCGCTATCCTGGGCGGCGGCATTCGAGCAGACTCCAAAGAGGCCGCCGACGGCAACCGCCAGACAGAACCCGAGACCGATGATTCTGTTCGCAGAGCAAAAGGTTGTGAAACGGTCACGGACAAACATCGGCTGGTCATAACACAATAATCTGACCGGATCATGACAAGGGATGGCAATGTGTCGTTTGACTCGGTCGGATGAATCATCCATCATCAGCAGGGGTCGTATCGGGAATCGAGGAATAAATGATGGCGAAGACAATCTTGATCGTTGAAGACAACGAACTGAACATGAAGCTTTTCAACGATCTGCTTCAGGCCCATGGCTTCAATACGGTGCAAACCAGCAACGGCCGCGACGCCTTGAAATTGGCCAAAGAGCACCTTCCCGATCTTATCCTTATGGACATTCAGTTGCCGGAGATATCCGGGCTTGAAGTTACCAGAATTCTCAAGGCGGATGGCGCCCTCAAGCATATCCCGGTTATTGCGGTAACCGCCTTCGCCATGAAGGGCGATGAAGAAAAAATCCGCGACGGCGGATGCAACGGCTATATCGCCAAACCTATTTCGGTAGGCGTTTTCCTGGAAACCGTCGTCAAATTCACGTCCTGACAGATTTATTTTTTACGTAGGGGTCGTCCATGTCGGCGCGCATCCTCGTCGTTGACGATATATTCACCAGCGTCAAGGTGCTGGCGGCAAAGTTGAACGGCGCTTACTACGAGGTTCTGACGGCGGGCAGCGGGGCTGAGGCTCTTAAAATCGTTAACGAGCATGACCCCGATCTGGTGCTGCTGGACGTCATGATGCCGGGCATGGACGGCTTTGACGTGTGCCGGCGCATCAAGGCAAACCCCAAGACATCCCATATCCCGGTAGTAATGGTGACGGCATTGAGCAAAACCATCGACCGGGTGAAGGGCCTGGATTGCGGCGCCGATGATTTCCTGACCAAGCCGGTGGGCGATGCAAGGCTTTTCGCCAGGATCGGATCGCTGGTGAGGGTGAAGCAGGTGCTTGACCAGTGGCGGATGCGCGAAGAAACCACGAGGGACCTCGGTTTCCCCTCGACAAACGGACATATGCCCGGCGATATCGGCGGGGCGCATATCGTTCTGGTGGACAGCGGCTCCGTTCAGACCGCCAACATCAAGGACGCCCTGGAAAAAGACAGCCATCGCGTCACCGTAGTCGCCGACGCCAAAGACGTTGCCGACAAGGTGGCCGAGGCCGGGGCCGAAGTGCTGATCGTCAGTGTTTCCGCCGACGGCGAGGCTCCTCTGCGTCTGGCGTCGCAATTGCGCTCACGCACGGAGACCCGCCTGCTTCCCATTATCCTGATCGGCGACGAGGAGAATATAGGGTTGTTGATCAAGGCCATGGAACTGGGGGTCAATGATTACCTTTCCCGTCCCCTTGATCATCAGGAGTTGCTGGCCCGCGTGCGCACCCAGGTCCGCCGCAAGCGCTACCAGGACTGTCTTCATGACAACTTCCTGCATACCGTGTCGCTGGCCCTTATCGACGGCCTTACCGGCCTGCATAACAGGCGCTATCTGTCCACTCATCTGGACGCGGTGATGAGGCGCATGGCCGACAGCGGCAAGCCGGTTTCCCTGATGATGATCGACATCGACCATTTCAAGCAGGTCAATGATCAACATGGCCATGGGGCGGGTGATGAGGTGCTTTGCGAGGTGGCGTCGCGCATCGCCAACAATATACGCGGGTTCCATATGGCGGCCCGTTACGGCGGCGAGGAATTCGTGGTGGTTATGCCCGACACTTCCATCGACACGGCCTTTACGGTGGCCGAACGGTTGCGTGAAACCATCGCCGAATCCGCCTTTGAGACAAAAAGCGAAAAAGGCGCGGCAAACATCACCGTCAGCATCGGCATCAGCGAAACCAGAGACAGGACATGCACTCCCAAGGGTCTTCTCGAACGCGCCGACCAAGCCCTGTACAAAGCCAAGGAGCAGGGCCGCAACCGTGTCGTTATGGAGTCCTGACGGGATTTTCAGAGACTTTCCCCTCCTTACCAAGGAGGGGTCAGGGGAGGTTGCCGCAACGACCCCCTATAGCGCGTCAGGATTGATTGCAATCGCTCAAGGCCGCTGTGAGCCGCGCCTTCCCGTCTTTGCGAGGATTGCGAGAAGCGAAGCGACTAAGCAAGACGAAGCAATCCAGGGAGCATTCACCGCCACTGGATTGCTTCCCGTGTCGCTGACGCTCACGGTCGCAATGACGGTAATTCGTAACGCAGGTGATCCTAATCAATCCTGACGCGCTAACTCCCCCTTAAACCAAGGGGGAGGATTTTTCAGAGTCATTTTTTGCGGCCGCTGATACTACTTTATCTTTGCTTCCTTGAACATCACATGCTTGCGCACTACCGGATCATACTTCTTGAACTGAAACTTTTCGGTAGACGTGCGGGGGTTCTTTTTGGTCACATAATAGAACCCGGTATCGGCTGTGCTGATCAGCTTGATCTGGATGGTAGCCGATTTGGCCATGGCTCGACCCTCTTCAAAGAAGTTTTATAATCTCAGGCGGCGAAACATACAGGCCACGGCGGCGCTGTCAAGGGTTCTTGGCGTCGCCGGCGGCCTCGGCGATGAGCGCCGTAAGGTCCAGGGCGCTTTCATAAAGGGAGTTGTCCAGAAGCAACCGGCGCGCCACGTCAACCTCAAGAGCCTGAGTGCGCCGCTCCGCCGGGCAGGACGAATGCAACTTTTCGCGGCGCGACGCATCGTCGGGAGACGCTTTGCGCCAATCCTCCATGGCCGTGGCGGTCTTGCTCTTTTCTATCGGATCGAGGATGGCCGATTTCCCGCCGGCTTTCCGACCGCTGGTGCATACGGCCGGCAGGACGCCGAGGCCGTGCAGGGCATACCCGGAGGGAGCGATTAATCGTGACCAGGTAAGAGTGATCTCGCCGCCGTTGGGTAGCTTGATAACCGTTTGCACCGTTCCCTTGCCGTAAGAGGAGGTGCCGATGATGACAGCGCGTCCGTGATCCTGCAAGGCGGCGGCCAATACTTCGGCGGACGAAGCCGATTTGCCGTCCATCAGCACCGCCAGCGGAAGGCCGTTGGCCATATCATCGCCGTCGGCTTTGTAGTGCTGGATGCTGTGGGGATGGCGGCCCACCGTATTGACGATATCGCCGCGCCGCAGGAACAGATCGGCGGCCTTTATTGCTTCTTTGAGAAGTCCGCCGGGATTGCCGCGCATATCCAGCACCAGCCCCTTGATTTCGCCGCCATGCTCGCGGAGCGCCTTTCCGAGTTTGTCGCTCAGAGACGCGGCGGTGTTCTGGTTGAAGCCGGTGATCTTGAGAAAGACCAAGCCCTTTTTATAGCCGTAAATGACGGTGGGAGGGATTATATGGGTTCGCTCCAATACGAATTCGACAGGGCCGGCCGCGCCGTCGCGAAGCACGGTAATGGTCACCACGGAATGAATTTGTCCCTGCAATTGATTGTTGATGTCAGCGCTGCCGAGGCCGGTAACGGACACGTCGCCGACATGGGTTATGCGGTCTCCCGGCTTGACGCCGGCGAGGAAGGCGGGAGCGCCGGGCGTTACCGATTTCACCCGGACGACGCCGTCTTTGACGTTGACGTCAACGGTGATGCCGGCGCCGCCGAATCCTTCGCGCCGCGCCCGGTTTTTACCGGCTTCCTCGGCCCCGGCATAGCGCGAGAAAATATCCAGGTTGGAGAGCGCCCCGTCGAAAACCGCCTCGTAGATTTTTTCCGGCGATGCCGTCCGCAGCTCATTCGACGCCTTGCGTCCGGCCTCGACCACGCCGGCGGTCAACGCCGCCCAGCCCGGCACGTCGTTATCGGCGGGCGCCGGGAAGTCGGCTGTTTTCTCATCGGAAGAAGCCAGAACTATGAGATCGCCGGAGCGGGTCACCGACAATTCGGGATCAATAGAGGCAAGGCCGCGCATGCCCTCCAGCGCCAGCGAGGACGGCAGTATCTTTTCGATGTACTTGTCGGCGACAGAGCCGTAGCCGGCGGCGAAGACATCCGCAGCATCATCTCCGGCGAAAGGCGCTTCGTCGGCGCCCGGCGGCGCAGGCGTCGGCGCGCAGGCGACGGCCACAACGAGCACAAGCACCGGCGCAAAACGCCGGTGAAATTCCAATAACCGATCCATGCCTGTAATTTTCCACTATTTTGCCGGAAAATTCAACCTGTCCGGCGGCGGACCCATAATTTGCATTTGCCCGAAGATGGCTAAGCATCTAAAATAAACGCATGAGCACCAGGATTGAAAGCACCGTTGAGAAACTACCCGAGGAAATAGCCAGATCCGGCGCCTCAGGCAAACAACATGTATTTGTGACTATTCTCGATGATAAGGAGATGGTCAAGCTTGAAGAGCTTCGCCGTCTCATTGATGAAGCGGAAGGAAGCGGCGATTGTGTGGACGGGGATGAGGCTTTTGGTGAAATCCGCCGTAATCTCATCGCAAAATATCCTGAATTAACCGACGTCGCGTCTGATATTTAGACCATCTGCAATTGCAGACATGGACGGCATCGCCGAATATATCGCCCGCGATAATCCCAGTCGCGGTTTTTCATTTGTGGCGGAAATTCAAGGCACGCTCCATCTATTGGCGGAGAACCCGCTCGCCGGTCGTGATCGTTCGGAGATCAAAGAGGGTTTGCGCAGTTTTCCGCATGGTAACTATGTGGTGTTCTATCGTCCCTTGCCGGACGGCATAGTGGTCTTGCGCGTTATTCACGGCTCCCGCGACCATAAGCGCATGTTTTAGCTTTCTGAGACACTACCGGCGGCGGCCTTTGGATGGGGCGGCGCCGCGCTTTTCTTTCTTATTCGGGCCGGCGTAGCCGTTGCTCTCTACCGGATGCATGATCATGCCGCCGGTGACCGGGTTGGCCTCGACCAGGGTTACTTCTATCGCCTCGCCGATGTGGAATTGGCGTTTCCCCCGGACCTCGCGCAGCATATGACGGGCCTCGTCGTGTTGATAGCGTCCGCCGGGCAGCGATCTGACGGGGACCAATCCGTCGGCGCCGGTGTCGTCAAGGGTGACAAACAGGCCGAAGCGGGTGACGCCGTTGATGCGGCCGCTGAAGCGGGCGCCGATGCGCTCGGCCAGGAAGCCGGCGGTGAAGCGATCGACGGAGTCGCGCTCCGCCGCCGCCGCCCGACGCTCGGTATCGCCGAGGTGCGCGCCGATAGCGGCGAAGTCGCCGGGGTCCTGAAGCCCGCCCTCGCCCAGATTGAGTTCCGAGATCAAAGCGCGATGCACCAGCAGGTCCGAGTAGCGGCGGATAGGCGAGGTGAAGTGGCAGTAATTTTTCAACGCCAGTCCGAAGTGGCCGATGTTGGTCGGCGAGTATTCGGCGCGGGCCTGGGCGCGCAGCACCACTTCCGAGACCATGGTTACGCTCCCGGCGACGGCAGCCTTTTGCAATATGCGGTTGAAAACCATCGGCTTGATGACCTGCGCCTTGGCCAGATTGATGCCGATGGTGGAGAGGAATTGGCGCAGGTCCTCGACTTTTTCCGGCGAAGGCTCGTCATGGACGCGGTACATGCAGGGCAGCCGGCCCTTGGTCAGGGTTAGGGCGGCGGCGACGTTGGCGGCGATCATGAATTCCTCGATCAGCTTGTGGCTGTCAAAGCGGGGACGGAGCTTGATGTCGATAACCTGACCGTCATCGCCGATGATCACCCGGCGCTCGGGCAGGTCCAGTTCAAGCACCCCTCGTTCCTCACGCGCCTTGAGAAGGCGCCCGTAGGCTCCGTACAGGGGCGTGATGACCGTCTCCAGCAGTTCCGCCGTCACCTGATCAGGAACGCCGTCGCGGGCCTGCTGAACCTGCTCGTAGGTAAGGCGGGCTGCGGATTTCATAAGGCCCCGCGCAAACCGCGAGGAGCGCAGATTACCGCCGGCGTCGATGGTCATATGACAGGCCAGACAAGGCCGATCTTCGCCCGGAACCAGCGAGCACCAGCCGTTGGACAGGGCCTCGGGCAACATAGGCACTACCCGGTCGGGGAAATATGCCGAGTTGCCGCGCTCATAGGCGCACTTGTCCAGGGCGTCGCCGGGGCGCACATACCAGGACACATCGGCGATGGCGACGACAAGCCGCCAGCCGCCCGGATTGGCGGGAGCGGAGTCCGGCTCGGCCCACACCGCGTCATCGAAATCCCTGGCGTCGGAGCCGTCGATGGTAACCAGCGGCAGGTTACGCAAATCCTCGCGCTTGCCGAGCGCCGTCGGCCCGGCGGCATTCGCCTGTTTGACGGCGGCGGCGGTGAATTCGGTGGGGATGCCGTGATCATGCAGGGCGATCAGGCTGACCGCCTTGGGTCCGGCGGCGGCAATGCGCTCCACCACCCGCGCCCTCTGAAGCCCCGACCGACGGCCGGGCAGCACCTCGGCGCGCACCAGATCGCCCCGCACGGCGCCCTTGGCGTCCTCTGCGGCCACCATCAGATCATTCCTGGCGCGGCGGTCGGTTGACCTGATCCGGCCCTGCTTGCCGTCAACGGCGTAAACTCCCAGCACCATTGAAGGAGCCGAAGATATGCGGCGGATCACCTGCGCCTCATAAGCGCCGCCTGACCGTGAAAGCCGGGCCAGCGCCTTGTCCCCGATCCCCAGCGCCGGATGCCCGCGCTTTTCGGGCGCCATGTAGATAAGCGGCGGTTCGCCCTCTCCCTCCCAGTTGAGCGGCCTGGCCATTACCTCGCCGTCCAGGTCGGTTCCCGACACTTCCAGCACCGCCACCGTCGGCAGCTTGCCTGCGAAATAGCGCCGATTTTGCTTGCGGCCCAGCGCCCCCTCGTCTTCCAGCTCGCGCAATGCCTGCTTCAGCCGAATCCGCTGTCCGGGAGTCAGATGAAAGGCTCGCGCAATCTCCCGCTTGCCGACCTTGCCGGGACTGTCGTTGATGAACTCAAGGATTTGCTCTTTGCCGGGAAAGGGAGGAGGCATAACTATCCCGAAGGCAGGCTGAGGATCACCGATGTCCCCTTGCCAAGCTCGCTTCTAAGGTCAAGGGAGCCGCCATGGAGTTCCATGAAAGACTTGGCCAGGGGCAACCCCAGACCGGAGCCTTTATAGTTCTTGGTAAAGGCCGTCTCCACCTGACCGAAAGGCTCAAGCACCCTCAAAAGGTCCTTCTTGGCGATGCCGATGCCGGTATCGGACACGGTGATGGATATGCCGCCGCCGGCCTGCTCGGCTACGGTTACGGTAATTGTTCCGTCGTCAGGCGAAAATTTTACCGCGTTGGAAAACAAATTAAGGAGCGTCTGGCTTATCAGTCGTCTATCGACATAAACAGGCGCGACGTCGTTCGGAACATCCATCCGCCACATAATTCGTTTTTTGCCCGCCTCCACCCCGAAAAAATCCCAGGATTTTTCCAGCAGCTCCCCGATATCGACATGGCTCTTTTCCAGATCGACCTTTCCTCCCTCGATGCGGGAGATATCAAGGACATCATTAATGATGGTGAGCAGATGGTGACCCGAGGTGAAAATATGATCAATGTAGTCCATATATTTTTCAGGGTCCCATGTCGTGACGGTGCCTGACATGCTTGTTTTTATCGCCTCGGAAAAGCCGATAATCGCCGTCAGCGGGGTGCGCAGTTCGTGGCTCATGTTGGCGAGAAAATGGGATTTGGCGTTACTTGCCGCTTCAGCCTCTTTCTTGGCAAGGCGCAGTTCCGCTTCCATGCGTTTGCGCTCAACTATTTCCTGCCGAAGCGCCTTGGTGCGTTCTTCCACCGCTTGCTCCAACTCATCCTTATGGCGGTGAAGTTCATGGATGATCTCCTGGCGCTGGTGGCGCAGAAACATCTGACGAAGCGATGATTTAATCCTTGCCTTCAATACATCGATGCCCGCCGACTTGCCGACGAAATCGTCGATGCCGGCCTCCAGGGCCTGGGCCACGTTTCCCTTCTCTTCAAAGGCGCTTAAGGCGATGATGACGTAGGAATGACCGGAATTTTTGCGGTCCTCCACCAGACGACGAGCCATGATTCCCCTCTCTATGTCAGGCATCACCATGTCGATGAGGACGCAATCAAAGGCTCCTTTTTTGGCGAGAGACAGTCCTTTTCTGGGCGAGGTGGTGACTTCGACCGTGTATTCATCGTCGCTTAAATCATCCTTCAGGCGCTCAAGAAAGGTCGGACTGTCGTCGATAACGAGGACGCGAGGGCGATGAAACAAGGGAGCATAAAGGTCCATCAACAGGTTTTCTTTGTGGCCTCTTATCAGCAGCGAGTGGATGCGCAGCAAAAGAATTTCATGGTCTTCATTTTTTGAAACATAATCGTCAGCGCCGCTTTCAAGCCCCCTCACCTCGCTTCCGTCTTCGGTATTCGAGGTCAGCATCAGAACAGGAATGCCTTGGGTGTTGATGTTCATCCGCAGACGGCGGCACAACTCGTCGCCATTAATTCCCGGCAGCCGGTAATCGACGATCATGATATCCGGCATTGTCGAGCGCAGCAGGCTCATGGCGTCCTCGGCGCTGGCCAGACACAACACCTTGAAGCCTTCCTCTTCAAGGATCGCCCGCAGGGTGACGGTCTGGGTCGCGGAATCCTCGACAACCATCACCAGCTTTCGCGACGAGGCCGTCTTGATCAGCCGAAGAATATTCTCCTCATGAGCGCCCGCTTCGGCGGGAGCGGTGTCGAATCTGATCCCAAGCCGCTTCTTGCGACGAACAACCCTGCCTGTAAGTTCGCCGAATCCCTCGACGCTGATCTTCACTTTTGCGTTGAGAGGCGCCTCGAAGCCGACGCCGATGCACGCCCCGTCAAACGAAATATCGTGAAGCACGCCCTCCCCGCCCCGGCCCTCGGTTTCGATTTTGGCGGGAGACATAACTTTATGCCGTTGCTGACCTCTGTTATCCTTCCCCACGCTTCCCCCAAGCCTTGAGTTTCTCCCAAGAGCGGCGATTATACACAAATTTTCCGACAAAACTATCGAAGCATGAGAGGCACACAGGTAAAAGAAGGCCATGCCGCGCTATAAAATCACCATCGAATACGACGGCGGCGGGTTCGCCGGCTGGCAGCGCCAGGAAAACGCCGGCTCGGTGCAGCAGGCGATTGAGGAAGCCATCGGCAAGTTCAGTCATGAGGCCGTTACCGTTTTCGGCGCCGGGCGCACCGATTCTGGCGTTCATGCCCTCGGACAGGTCGCCCATTTCGACCTCGGCCGCGAGTTCAGGACCGACACCGTGCGCGACGCCATCAACTTTCACCTCAAGCCGGCGCCGGTATCGGTGCTCGGCTGTGAAATCGCCGACGGTAATTTTCACGCCCGCTTCGACGCCGTCGGGCGCGTTTATCGCTATCGCATCATCAACAGGCGTTCGCCTCCCGCCTTGAATCGCGGCGGCAAGTGGTGGGTTCCGGTTCCGCTGGATGCAGGGGCAATGGACCAGGCTGCAAAGGCGTTGGTGGGCGTACACGACTTCACCACCTTCCGCGCCGTCATTTGCCAGGCCAAGTCGCCGGTCAAGACCGTGAGCGCGCTGGATGTGGAGCGCCGAGGCGATGAGATCACTATCCGCGCCGAGGCGCGTTCATTCCTGCACCGTCAGGTGCGTAATTTCGTCGGCACGCTGAAACTGGTCGGCGAGGGCAAATGGACCGTCGATGACGTGCGCGTCGCCCTTGAAGCCCGCGACCGCTCCGCCGGCGGCCCCACCGCCCCGGCGCAAGGCCTGTATCTGGTGAAAGTGATATATTAGCGAGGGTGACGTAAACGTGTCTTTTACTCCGGTTGCAAATACGGGATAATGGCAGAAGATTGCTATCGACATGCGGATTGATAATATGCTTGCGATATTGACATCACGCGAGGAGTTAGACCGTGCAACGTACAACTATTAGCCTGAAACCTGAAGAACGAGACTGGCTCGCCCGCCGGGCGCAGGTGGAGCATGTTCCACAAACGGAAGTGGTGCGTCGGGCTTTGCAACTTTACCGCAAAAAGGCGGAAGCCCAAAAGGCGAAAAGCCATGTGACGCAATCCTTCGAGAAATTGGCGTGGCTCACCAGCGGCATTTGGCAGGGTAAGGATGGACTTGTTGTGCAGCAACACCTGCGCGACGAGTGGAGTAGGCGTTGAACGGCTATCTTCTGGATTCAGTCATCTTGATCGACCATTTCAATGGGCGATCTGAGGCGACCGGATTTCTATTGGAAAACCACGAATCGGCGGCTGTTTCCGTCATAACGCGAGCCGAAGTGCTGACCGGATTCGACGCCGTGGGCGAGGTGCAGGCCAAGGCTTTTCTCAACCTTTTTCCAACTCATGCATTGACCGAAGATGATGCCGATCTGGCCGCAAGTCTGCGCCGCGAACATCGCTGGAAATTGCCGGATGCCTTGCAGGCCGCTGTGGCAATCAACCGCCGGTTGATGTTGGCGACTCGCAACAGCAAGGACTTTGATCCGGCTCGCCATTCCTTCGTCGCTATTCCTTACCTGTTAAGCGTAAAGCAATCGTAAAGTGGCGGTGACATGTACCGGAGAACTTTATACGGCAGAAGGCGCTACGTTTTTCCATCCTACCGAACTGGATACCACACGGAGGCTGCATGGTAATTGAGTCTCTGACCGCCCTTCTTGTGTTAATCACCGCGATATATGCCTATTTGACGTATCGCATGGCGAAGGCGAGCGAGGCTTCTATGGAGGCTGTACGCGATCAATCAGAAGCAATGCTGCGCCCATACATTACCGTTGCACCTTTCATTCGACCCCATACGCCGTTTCTTTATCTCCGAGTGAAAAACACCGGGCGAATGGGTGCGCGTAATCTTCATCTTACTCTTGATCGTGATTTTTTTCAGTATGGCGAGAAAGATGGTGCTGACAAAAACCTTCGGAGCAAGAGTGCATTTTCGACCCCTATCGATTGCTTTCCACCAGGAGCCGAACTAATTTTTGCTCTTGGGCCGGGCTGGGTACTTTTCGGCAAAAGCGCGCAGCCCGATGTTTCTCCTACGCAATTTAATGTTACGGCCACATATGAGTTCCTTGGAAAAAAGGCCGAAGAAGTGAACCGAGTTGATCTCCGTCCGTATATAGGCTCCGAGGGAGAGTTAGATCCGGTTGTTGAAGAACTCGAACGAATCAGGAAAGTCATGGAGAAAAAGAAGTGACATATTAAAACATGCTTTCGGCGGTGGCGTTGATGAAGACGGAGATAACCAAATCCAGAACGACGATGCCGGACGCGATGCCGCCGCTGACGTTCAACGCCGTCCTGGCGACGAACCATGTGTAGAAAATGATCATCAGAAAAACGATAAGACTCAACGCGCTTGCCATGCCGGCCGGCAACAGTTCGTTGACCATCAGCATCGCCAGCGGCAAATAGAGCGCGTTTTGCAGCACGGACGCCCAGTTATAGGCGACAATGTAGGCAAGGTAATTCTTTTCCCGCTCCAGGAACTTGGCCAGTGAGATCATAACCACCGGGAACGTCACCCACGACAAGACGTAGGAAATCGCCTCCACCGCAACGAACCTGTAAGGATGGACGTTCATCTCGCCGGCGTTAAAGCGTATGTACAGCAGCAGTATATAGAAGGGGGCGATGATTGCCGCCGCCAGGAAAGAACGCCAAAATCCGTCGATGGTAGTGTTGAAAAAGGCCATGCCGCCGGCGTCGCGACGGGCCAGCCGGTAAGCGCCGTAAAGGGACCTGAGGGCTTCTTGGATCATCAACGGCCTTCTTGGAAATAACCGTCAAGCACCGCCTGGTAAATTCCGGTCAAGGTCGCCAGATCGGCGACGGCGACATGTTCATCGACTTTATGCGCGGTCTCGGCAATCAGGCCGAACTCCACCACCGGGCAATAGTTCTTGATGAAGCGGGCGTCCGAGGTGCCGCCGCCTGTGCCGTAATCCGGCGTCCGCCCGGTGACCTTTTCAACGGCGGCGGAAACCAGCTTGCTGAGGGGGCCGGGCCGCGTCAGAAAGGCCTCGCCCGAGATTTCCGTCTCAAGCTCGTAGCGGCACTGCTCCTTGTCGAAGCGTTGTTTTATATTCTCGATCAGGCGTTCGCCGGTATGCTTGTCGTTGAAGCGGATATTGAAGGCGGCTGCGGCTTTTGACGGAATCATGTTGGTTGTAGGATTGCCGACGTCAAAAGAAGTGATCGCCACCCTGGTCGGGTCGAAGTACTTGGCCACGCCGTCGTCCAACTGGGCGAAATTAAGCACCGTCATCATCCGCATCAGGCGGGGAATCGGGTTGTCGGCCAGTTCGGGATAGGCGGTATGGCCCTGCGTTCCGTACACGGTAAGGCGTCCGTTGAGACTGCCCCTGCGGCCGATCTTGATCAGGTCGCCCATCTGTTTCGGATTGGTCGGCTCGCCGACCACGCAGTCGTCGATGGTTTCACCTTGTTCTTTCGCCCATTCCAGTATCCTGGCTGTGCCGTTGACGGCCGGACCTTCCTCGTCGCCGGTGATCATAAGGCTGATCGAGCCGCCGAAATCGACGCCCTTTTCTTTGATGAAGCGGGAGGCGGCGGCGACAAAGCAGGCGATGGCGCCCTTCATGTCCGCCGCGCCGCGCCCGTACAGCCTGTCGCCGGAGACCGCGCCGTCAAACGGGCCGTGGCTCCATCCGTCTCCGGCGGGAACCACGTCGGTATGTCCGGCGAAGCAGAAGTTGGGCGCCGCCGAGCCGATGCGGGCGTACAGGTTGTCAACGTCGGGCGTCCCGTCCGTCGAGAACTTCAGGCGGCGGCAGGTAAAGCCGATTCCCTCCAGCGCCTTGGTCAGGACATCAAGGGCGCCGGCGTCTTCGGGAGTGACGCTGGGACAGCGGATAAGCGCCCGACTCAGTTCAAGGGGATCAATCATTCCCGCAACAGGTCGTTGATCGAGGTTTTGGAGCGGGTTTTTTCGTCCACCGTCTTGACGATGACGGCGCAATACAGCCCCGGCCCCGGCGAGCCGTCGGCCATAGGCTTGCCGGGCAGGCTTCCCGGCACAACCACCGAATAGGCCGGCACCCGCCCCTGATGGACCTCGCCGCTTGCGCGATCAATAATCTTGGTCGAGGCCCCCAGGTAAACGCCCATCGACAGGACGGCCCCTTCCTCGACGATGACGCCCTCGGCGACTTCCGAGCGGGCGCCGATGAAGCAGTTGTCTTCGATGATGGTGGGGCCGGCCTGCAACGGCTCCAGCACGCCGCCGATGCCGGCGCCGCCCGAGATATGCACGTTCTTGCCGATCTGGGCGCACGAGCCGACTGTCGCCCAGGTGTCGATCATGGCGTTGCAATCGACATAGGCGCCCAGATTGACGAAACTCGGCATAAGAATCACGCCCGACGCGATATAGGCGGAACGGCGCACCACGCAGCCAGGCACGGCGCGAAATCCGGCCTGGCGAAAGCGCGCCTCGTCCCAGTCGTCGAACTTGGAGGAAACCTTGTCAAACCAGACGGACTCTCCCGCCCCGCCGGGGATAACCCTCATGTCGTTGAGGCGGAACGACAACAGCACCGCCTTCTTGAGCCACTGGTTGACCGTCCACTTGCCGACGCCCCGGCGCTCGGCCACCCGCGCCTGCCCGCCGTCAAGCAGGCGCAAGGCCTCATCCACGGCCTCGCGCACTTCGCCCGTCGCGCCGTAATTGATCTCGGCGCGGCCTTCCCAGGCGGCTTCGACAACGGTTTTCAAGTGATCATGGGTCATGGCCCGAAACATGAGCGACGGGGGAGAAAGTGTCAATGGCGGAGGAGGGACGTTGGACAGGGCAATCGAATGAACGTCTTCATAATAGCTAAAGAGTCGTTCACAATGGCCCTTCTTGTTCGTCATGCGCGGGCTTGACCCGCGCATCCACGTCTTTGTTGTTTGTCGCCAAGGCAAAAAAGGCGTGGATGGCCGGATCAAGTCCGGCCATGACGGTAAAAGCAGGAACAATCTCCTTCGAGCGATTGCCCTGGGAGGCTTTGGACAGGGCCGGTCTGGTTCTGCGTCAACGAATGATTTCCAGCCCCGGCATGTCGGCCAGGGGGCCGAGGTCGGTAACTTTTGTATCCCTGATATTCAGGTATTTAATTTTCTTGAGTCCGAACAGGGGCGAAAGGTCGGAAACCTGAGTTGCCAAGAGGTCGAGCGATTGCAGCCGGGGAAGGCGATGCGGCGATGACCGTCTACAACTTCAGACTCTCCGGCAACAGCACCTACTTCGTCCGCCCGGCAGGCGGAAAAGCATTCCTGCTCGTCCACAACAAGTGATGATCAAGCTCGGCGCGGCCGGCGGCGACGGCCTTGGCTGCCGTCTTGACCGGGCCGGACTCGGTGTCGACGGCGCCCGCCGCATCGCCGTGCCGCCGATGAGGATGAACTCCCCGATGGCGGGCAGTTCGGAAAGGTCCGAAAGTACGCGCCGCGTGGCGTCAGGCAGTTTGTCGGGATGCACGGCCAAATCCCTTGCGGATGTTTTCCAGCATGCGCCGCGATTCGATCATGGCTTCAGGACGCGCTTTCGGATCGCCGGATAACTCGTCAAGAATCTTCCACACCCGATCCTCGCCGAATTTCAGACACAGCTTCGCCAGGCCTTCAAAGGTCGGCCTGTCCAGGACGGAGGCGATAAGGGCATCGTCATCGACCCCGTCGGGACGGCTCCAGGTGCGCGAGTACGATAGGGCGAACGGATCCTTGGTCATGAACTCGCCTGCTCCGCGTGGTTGTTCGCTGTTGATACTATACAGGTTTATGGGCAAGTCTTGAAACGTGAATTTCCAGAAGCGGGGGCCGACAAAAAAACGGCGGGGTTTCAAATCCCGCCGTTTTGTCTTTGTCGATGCGTATGACGCTTACATGTGGTCCAGCGCCTTGCAGATTTCCTCGGTCATCTTCTTGGCGTCGGCGAACAGCATCATGGTCTTGTCGCTGAAAAACAGTTCGTTGTGGACGCCGGCGTAGCCGGTGGCCATGGAGCGCTTGATGAACAGGGTGGTCCCCGCTTTCTCCAGGTCAAAGATCGGCATGCCGTAGATGGCGCTGGTGGGATCGGTCTTGGCCGCCGGGTTGGTGACGTCGTTGGCGCCGATGACGTAGGCGACGTCGGCGGTGGCGAACTCGTGGTTGATTTCCTCCAGTTCGAAGACCTCATCGTACGGCACGTTGGCTTCGGCCAGCAGCACGTTCATGTGGCCGGGCATGCGCCCCGCCACCGGGTGAATGGCATAGGCCACCTCGACGCCGCGAGCCTTCAGCTTGTCGGCCATTTCGCGCAGGGCGTGCTGGGCCTGGGCCACCGCCATGCCGTATCCGGGCACTATGATAACCTTGCCAGCGTTGCTCATCAAAAAGGCGGCGTCTTCAGCGCTTCCCGACTTGACGGAACGCTCTTTCCCGTCGCCGCCGGCGGCGGGACCGGCTACTTCACCGCCGAAGCCGCCCAGCAACACGTTGATGATGGAGCGGTTCATGCCCTTGCACATGATATAGCTGAGGATGGCGCCCGACGATCCGACCAGGGCGCCGGTCACGATCAGCGCCGTGTTGGACAACGTAAAGCCGATGCCCGCCGCCGCCCATCCCGAGTAGGAGTTGAGCATCGACACCACGACAGGCATGTCGGCGCCGCCGATGGGAATGATCAGCAAAAAGCCGATCAGGAACGACATGGCGACCAACATCCAGAAGGCCACAGCCGACTCGCTCGCCGTCATCCAGATAATCAGGGTGACGATAGCCACGGCGATGGCGGCATTAAGATAGTGCTGGCCGGGGAAGGTGGTCGGCGCTCCGCCCAACACTCCCTGCAACTTGCCGAAAGCGATCAGCGACCCGGTGAAGGTGATGGCGCCGATAGCGGTTCCGAGGGCCATCTCGACCAGACTGCCGGCGGGAATGCTGCCGCTTGCGCCGAGTCCGTAAGCGTCAGGATGGAAAAACGCCGCCGCCGCGACGAACACCGCAGCCAGGCCGACCAGCGAGTGGAAGGCGGCGACAAGCTGAGGCAGCGCCGTCATCTGAATTTTCTGCGCCACGACGGCGCCGATGCTTCCGCCGATGACGATGCCGAGCACGATCATGCCGAAGCTGACCACGCCGGGACTCAACAATGTAGTCGCAATGGCGATCACCATGCCGATGATGCCGAACATATTGCCCTTGCGCGACGACGCGGGCGAACTCAGGCCGCGCAACGCCATGATGAACAGGACGCCTGCGGCCAGATATGCGAAACCGGTTACCGTGCCGCTCATGACGCCGCTCCTGTCTTCTTTTCTTTCTTCTTGAACATGGCCAGCATCCGGTTGGTGACGATGAAGCCGCCGAAGATATTGACCGACGCCAGAATCACCGCCAGGAAGCCCATGACCTTGGAGAAGTCCATCTTGGCGGGGCCGACGGCGATCAGGGCGCCGACGATAATCACCGAGGAGATGGCGTTGGTGACGCTCATCAGCGGCGAATGCAGGGCCGGCGTGACGCTCCACACGACGTAAAAGCCGATGAAGCAGGCCAGCACGAAGATAGTGAACAGCTCAAGGAACGGCGTTCCTGCGGCATGACCTACCCCGGCGGCGAAGTCGACCGCGTCGTTGGCTACGCCGGCGGCTCTTTCGGCCAGTTTAGCCGCGTCGGCGGCGACGATCTTGGCGCTGTTTGCGATGGTTGCCGAATCCATGATTATTTCCCCTTCTTGTCAGCCGAATGCTTTTTAGCTGCGTGTTTTTTGGGCGCGGCATCATCGGAAGAGGCGGCGGCTTTCACCGCCTCGTTCACCACCTTGCCGTCGCGGGTGACAAGGGTGCCGGTAACTGTTTCGTCATCCCACTTGAAATCAAGAGTCTTCTTTTCCTTGTTCACATGGGGCGAGATGAAGTTGAGCAGGTTCTTGGCGAACAGGGCGCTGGCGTCGGCGGCGAGACGTCCGGGAACGTTTTCATGGCCGACGATCTTGACGCCGTATTTGGTCACCACTTTGCCGAGTTCCGACAGCGGGCAGTTGCCGCCGGCTTCGACCGCGAGATCGACGATCACCGAGCCGGCTTTCATTGACTTGACCATGTCCTCGGTAACCAGCACCGGAGCCGGGCGACCGGGAATCAGGGCGGTGGTAATAACGATGTCCTGCTTTTTGATATGCTCGGACACCACCTGCTTCTGCTTGGCGAAGTACTCAGGAGGCATTACCTTGGCGTAGCCGGCGGCGGTTTGGGCGTCTTTTTCCATTTCCGCGTCAACGACCAGGAACTTGCCGCCGAGGCTTTCCACCTGCTCTTTGGTGGCCGGCCTGACGTCGGTGGCGGTGACTACGGCGCCGAGGCGTCTGGCGGTGGCGATGGCCTGCAATCCGGCGACGCCGACCCCCATTACAAACACCTTGGCCGGCGGCACGGTGCCGGCGGCGGTCATCATCATCGGGAAGGCGCAGGGAAGTTCGACCGCGCCGTCCAGCACGGCGCGATAGCCCGCAAGATTGCTTTGCGAAGACAGGATATCCATAGACTGGGCGCGGGAAATGCGGGGCATCAGCTCCATGGCGAAGGCGGTGACGCCGGCGTCGGCGTAGGCCTGCACGTCTCCGGCGTTGGTCATCGCCTGGATATGGGCGATGAGGACGGCGCCCTTTTTCACCATCGACAACTCGTTGTCGTCGCCGTCGGTGGTGAGGCCGCGAATTTTAAGTATGACGTCGGCATGTTTCAGCGTCGCTTCGGCGTCCTTGGCGATGGTCGCTCCGGCGCTCTTGAAGGCGTCGTCGGTAAAGGCGGCGTGTTCGCCGGCCCCCGTCTCAACGATGACGTCAAAACCGAAACCACATAACTTCTTTACGACATCGGGTGAACCCGCGACTCGCGTCTCGCCCCGGCAGCATTCCTTGGGTATGGCAATTTTCATGTTTTTTTCCCCGGCTTTCCCTATTGGAAAGTATGATCCGACCTTCCTGGAAGATACGACCCGGCTTTATGCTACCAACTCCGCATAAACGCAAGCATTGCAATGCAGAAAAACATATTTTTCATTATTCGACGTTGGAACCGGGTTACCCACGGCCTAAATCAACGGGCGACAATGCGGCCCCCTTATACCCCTTCCCCGCCGGGCGTATCGTCACCCATGACCATCGTGGAGGTGATGGTGTGACTCCTATGGAGGGCATTGTCGAAACAATCATTCGCCATTATCCCGGCACACAGGCTATTTATCTGTTCGGTTCTTACGGCGCCGGGAACGAGTGGCCGAACAGCGATGTGGACATAGCGGTGTTGCTGCCGCCGGAAACATCAAAGCGGGTCGGCCATTTGATGATGAGTCAATTACACGGCGATCTGGAATTGTTGCTGGGAAGGAATGTGGATTTGCTCAATCTGCGCTGTGTCTCCACTGTTTTTCAGAAGGAGATCATCATGGCGGAACGGCGTATTTACATGGCCGACGAATATGCGGCGGACGAGTTCGAAATGTTGACCCTTTCTTATTATCAGAAACTCAATGAGGAGCGCGCCCAGGTGTTGGCGGAGGGATTGCGTAGCGGGAGGTTTTACAACGTATGAACGAGATTATTCTGAACAAGAAGATCAGCATTGAGCGGCGCCTAAGTCAGATACGCACCTACTATGCAATGGCAAGCGATACGCCCTTCGAGACAGACTATCTCAGGCAGGACGCCATCGCCATGAATCTGCAAAGAATTGCTGATATTGACTATAGACGTCGCCAACCATCTTATTAAAAGCAAGAAATTGGGTTTGCCGCAGGACAGCGCCGATGCCTTTGTTTTGCTGCATCGCGCCACTCTGATCCCCGCTGAGATGATGAAGAACATGAAAGGCATGGTGGGGTTTCGCAATGTGGTGGCGCATGAATATCAGAAAATGGATTTGAGCATAATGGCGGATGTGATCGAGCATCATTTGCACAAGCCGCTTGATTTTGCCGACCTGGCGCTAAAGGCGATGAGCTGAGATATGGCTCGTCATTCCGGCAGTTAATGGGCGTTGACATCAAGGTTTTTAGGGGTATATTGCCGCCTCTTTGCACGGGCCTCGGTCGGAGTCGCCGACGCCCGCATCAACTGTTTATAAGGTACGATCATGTTCGCAGTCATCAAAAGCGGCGGTAAGCAGTATAAGGTGGCCGCCAACGATGTCATCATCGTTGAGACGTTAAGGGGCGCGCCCGGTTCGGCCGTCGAGTTAAACGATGTGCTTATGATCGTAGAAGACGGCAAGGCGCCGGTTATCGGCGCGCCGCTTCTCGACAAGGTTGCCGTTTACGCCGAAATCATAGAACAGTCACGTGCCGACAAGATCATCGTTTTCAAGAAAAAGCGCCGCAAGGGTTATCGCCGGTTGGCCGGACATCGCCAGCACCAGACAGTGCTTCGCATCAAGGATATCGGCGCTTCCGGCAAAAAGACGACGGCAAAGGCGGAAGCCGCGCCTGTCGTGGAAATAAAGGCGGAGGCCGCGCCTAAAGCGAAAGCGCCTAAAGTGAAGGCGGACGCCGCGCCTAAGGCAAAAGCCAAGGCCCCGGCCAAAAAAGTCGCCAAGGCGGCTGACAAGTCCAAGGAGTAAGGCAAGATGGCGCATAAAAAAGCAGGCGGCAGTTCACGCAACGGGCGCGACACGGCGGGTCGGCGTCTCGGCGTCAAGAAGTTCGGCGACGAGCAGGTGATTCCCGGCAATATTATCATTCGCCAGCGCGGCACCAAATATCATCCCGGTTCCGGCGTCGGCATGGGCAAGGATCACACCATATTCGCCGTCGAGAAAGGCCGTGTCAGGTTCCATACAAAGGCGGCGGGCAAGGTTTTTGTTAACGTAGCGCCGGATTCCTGAGATAGAATCAGGAGTGCGGGTCGTACCGGGGGGAATGACTTGTCATTCCCCTTTTTGTTTGCGGATTGGGGTTGGAGCCGATGAAATTTCTCGACGAAGCCAAGATATTCATCAAGAGCGGCGACGGCGGCGACGGCTGCGCCGGTTTCCGCCGCGAGGCCAATATTCCTTTGGGCGGTCCCAACGGCGGCGACGGCGGTCGCGGCGGCAGCATCGTCGTCGAGTGCGTTGACGGGCTTAATACGCTGATCGACTTTCGCTATCGCCAGCACTTCAAGGCCAAGCGCGGCGCTAACGGCATGGGACAGGACCGCTACGGCGCCAAGGCGGAGGACGTGATAATCAAGGTTCCCGCCGGCACCCAGATTCTCGACGATGACAAGGAAACGGTCATCGCCGACCTTACCGAAGTCGGACAGCGTCAAATCCTGCTCAAAGGCGGCGACGGCGGCTTCGGCAATCTTCATTACAAGTCGTCCACCAATCGCGCCCCCCGGCGCGCCGACGCCGGCTGGCCGGGGCAGGAGATGTGGGTGTGGCTGCGTCTCAAGCTGATCGCCGACGCCGGTCTGGTGGGGCTGCCCAATGCCGGCAAGTCCACCTTTCTGGCGGCGGTCTCCCACGCCCGGCCCAAGATCGCCGATTATCCCTTTACTACGTTGCATCCCAACCTGGGCGTCGCCTATGTGGACGAGGACGAATTCCTTATTGCCGACATTCCCGGCCTGATCGAGGGGGCCAGCGAAGGCGCCGGACTGGGAACGCGCTTTCTCGGCCATGTGGAACGTTGCCGGGTGCTGCTGCATCTGGTGGACGGAACCCTGGAAGACGTCGCCGAAGCCTATGTCGCCATAAGGCGGGAACTGGAAGCCTACAGCAGCGATCTCGCCGCCAAGACAGAGATCGTCGCCCTTAACAAATGTGACGCCTTGATGCCGGAGGATATAAAAGAAAAGCGCGCTTTGCTGGCCAAAGCCGCAGGCCGCGAAGTTGCCGTCATCTCCGGGGTGTCGGGCGTCGGCGTCAAGGAAGCGCTACGCGAACTGCTTGCCGTTGTTCGCGCTTCCGGCGATGCTTGCGACAACGCGCAATCGGAAGGCGACCGATGACCGGCAAACAACAAACTGATCGTCTGGCGAAGGCGAAGCGGATCGTCGTCAAGATCGGCTCCGCCCTGCTCGTCGATGAGGCGCGGGGCGCCGTCCACCGGAGCTGGCTGGAGGCCTTGGCCGACGATATCGCCCGTTTGCGCGGGCGCGGCCAGGAAGTGATTATCGTCTCATCAGGAGCCGTCGCCGTCGGCAGGCGCCATCTGGGCCTTCCCGCCGGAGTCCTGCTTCTGGAAGAAAAACAGGCGGCGGCGGCTACCGGCATGGTGCGTCTGGCCCATGCCTATCAGGAAGTACTGGCCCGTCATGATATAACCGTGGCTCAGGTGCTGCTGACGCTGGAGGACAGCGAGAACCGCCGCCGCTACCTGAATGCCCGCAATACCCTGGAAACATTGCTGCGTCTGGGCGCGGCGCCGCTGATCAACGAGAACGACACGGTGGCCACCGACGAAATCCGCATGGGCGACAACGACCGCCTCAGCGCCCGCGTCGCCGCCATGATCAGCGCCGACGCGCTGATCCTGCTGTCGGACATTGACGGCCTGTACAGCGATGATCCGCGCCGCAACAAGGACGCCGCCTTCATCCACGAGGTTCACGAAATCACACCCGCAATCGAGAGCATGGCCGGTTGCGCCTTGCCCGGCGACGGCACCGGCGGCATGGTGACCAAGCTGGCCGCCGCCAGGATCGCCCTGGCTTCCGGCTGCGCCATGGTCATCGCCGACGGCAAGCCGGAACACCCCTTGCGCCGCCTGGAAGAAGGAGCGCGGCATACCTGGTTTCTGCCCGGAGTTAATCCGCACACCGAGCGCAAACGCTGGATTGCCGGCGGCCTCAAGACTCACGGCTCGTTCACCGTCGATGACGGCGCATTAAAGGCGCTCGGCTCCGGCAAGAGCCTGCTGCCCGCCGGCGTCACCGCCGTTGACGGCAATTTCGAACGCGGCGACGCGGTAGTGGTAAGGGACGTCAGGGGCAATGAGATCGCCAGAGGCTTAAGCGCCTATTCGTCGCGGGACGCCCGTCTTATTTTCGGTCACAAGAGCAAGGAAATCGAAGGCATCCTCGGCTATCGCGGCCGCGACGAGATGATCCATCGCGATGATCTGGTGCTGGTTTAGGGTGCATCTTTTATACCAGTGGCCGTAAAGTAATGACTCCGAAAAATTCTCCCCATTGCTTCAAGGGGGAGTTAGAGGGGGTCGTTGCAACAACCTCCCCTGACCCCTCCTTGGTAAGGAGGGGAAATTGCCGGGGCCGCCATAGGTCAATATTCAATGGCCGATGGCCTCACCCCTGTCCCCAGGGCAGGCCGTCCGCTTTCCAGCCGTTCAGCGTCCCCCGGTGGTTGGCCGGGTCGCGGTCGCCGTCAAAGCCGGCGGCGATGTTGTAGCACTTGGCGAAGCCGAGGGAGGTCAATGCCCTGGCCGCGTCCAGGGAACGCTTGCCCGACCGGCAGATGAGAAGCACCGTGTTCTCTTCGCCGACGCCGCAACCGGCGACCTGTTGAGCGAACTCGGAGTTAGGGCGCATCTCCGGGAAGGTCTGCCATTGCACGAAGACGGGCTGCTTGCCCAAACTGCTCAAGTCGGGAGCGCCGACGAAGGTCCACTCGGCCTGCGTACGCACGTCCAGCAACACCGCCGAAGCGTCCTCGCCGAGCATTTGCCACGCTTGTTTCGGGGTGACATCGCCCGCGTATTTTTTATTAAAAATCATGGTCGGCCTCCTTGTTGGGGATAAAAATCCGGCATATCGGCAAACAAATCACTTAAAAAAACGCGTAATTGCATATTTCGTGTTTGACTCTGAATAATGCTCTTATATTTTCGTGCGCGGCCATAGACTACCTCTTGGCATTCATCCCGGCTTTTATAAAACGGCGGAGACGCGGAGACCATGACTGATCTCAAGCTTGCACATGATTTAGTATTCGAGGACCTTTACGCGGAGGACAGCCTGTCTTTCATCGACAGGACGTTTGTCGGGAAACTGGCGGGCGCCGACGGCGCGTTGGCCGACCGTCTGACGGCGGCCCGCGCCGATCCGGGCAGTCTGGACAAAAAGGCGGAGTCCGATCTGATACTGGAACTTGCGCCTCACCTGGAAGCCTTTATCGGCAGCCTGTTCGGAATCGAGGCCCAACTGGCGGCGCTCGCCAAAAGCCATCGCGACCTGGATGATCTCTATTCATGCAAGCGCCTGTTCGTTCAGCGCCGCGCCATCAAGGCTCACAAGCCTGAAGACGCCGCCGGCTTCAACGGCCCGGCGCTGGAAGCCGACCTGACCGTGCGTTTCGGCGGAACTTTCGATCAGATCGCCTACGCCAGGAACGTCACCGCGTGGCTTAAGGACGAGGAAGCCAACGCCGAATCCCTCGATCTGGCCGCCCGCTACGCCGCCTGGGCGGCGTTCACTCACGACGGCCATGAACGCCACTTCGACGACATCCTGTTCAAGAAGCCTGAAAAGATCGACTTCGACCATTTGACGCCGTTTGAGACCTTCGATGATCACGGCATCGAAATGATGCGGATGAACAGCAAGGAATGTCATCACTATAACCGTGACGCCTTTGCCCTCACCGACCACGGCGCCGATCTGATAGGGGGGCTGGACGAGGCCAACTACTGCGTTATCTGCCATGACCGGGGACGGGATTATTGCTCACGCGGCATGGTCGAAAAGGACTCGAAAAAGTTCACTCATTCCCCGCTCGGCGTCCCCCAGAACGGCTGCCCGCTTGAGGAAAAGATTTCCGAGATGCACAAGGCCAAGACGGAGGGCAACGCCGTCGCCGCGTTGGCCGTCATCGTCGTCGATAACCCGACGGTAGCGGCCACCGGACATCGTATCTGCAATGACTGCATGAAGGCGTGTATTTATCAAAAGCAGACTCCGGTCAACATTCCGCAGGTCGAAACCCGCGTTCTGAAAGACGTGTTGAATCTGCCGTGGGGCTTTGAAATCTACAGCATGTTGACCCGCTGGAATCCGCTTAACATCAAACGTCCGCTTTCCAAGCCGGACACCGGGCGCAAGGTGCTGATCGTCGGCGCCGGCCCCGCCGGGTACTCGCTGGCTCACTTCCTGATGAACGAGGGCCACACGACGGTAGTCATCGACGGCCTGAAGATCGAGCCGCTGGCCCCCGAAATATCCGGCGTCGATCAGTCGGGACAACGCTGCCCGTTCAAACCCATCAAGGATATTCAGGAATTGTGGGAGCCGCTGGACAAACGCATCCAGGCCGGCTTCGGCGGCGTTTCCGAATACGGCATCACCGTTCGCTGGGACAAGAACTTCCTGAAAGTTGTCCGCCTTCTGATGGAGCGCCGCCACCGCTTCGCCATGTACGGCGGCGTACGCTTCGGCAGCGCCATCACCACCGAATCGGCCTTCGATCTGGGCTTTGACCATGTGGCGCTGGCCATGGGCGCGGGCAAGCCCACCTTCCTGTCGGTTCCTCATGGATTGGCCAGGGGCGTACGTCAGTCCTCCGACCTGCTGATGGCCCTGCAACTTACCGGCGCCGCCATGAAGGACTCCATCGCCAACCTGCAGGTCCGTCTGCCGGCGGTGATCATCGGCGGCGGTCTGACCGCCATCGATTCCGCCACCGAGGTTCTGGCCTACTATGTGCGTCAGGTGGAGAAGTTCCTGGAGCGTTACGAAATACTGTCTAAAAAGAACGGCATGGAAGCGGTGCGCTCTTCGTGGAACGAAGAGGAAAAACTCATCGCCGACGAGTTCATCACCCATGGCCGCGCCATCAGGGAAGAGCGTGAAGCGGCGGCCAAGGAAGGCCGCGAGCCGCACTTCATCACCATGCTTGATTCGTGGGGCGGCGCCACTATCGCCTACCGTCGCCGCATGACCGGATCGCCCAGCTACAGCCTCAACCACGAGGAAATAATCAAGGCCTTCGAGCAGGGCATCCGCTTTGCCGAACTGCTGGCGCCGACGGCTATCGAGGTTGATAAATACAATCACGTCGAGGCGATACGTCTGGAGAAACAGAGAATCGACGAGAAGGGCAGGCCCGTGCCTACCGGCGAAATAACTTCGCTTCCGGCGCGTTCGGTGCTGATCGCCGCCGGCACCCAGCCCAACACGGTGCTGAAGCGCGAATACCCGGACTTCACCGAACTGGACGGCAAGTACTTCCAGGCTCTGGACGAGAACGGCAACAAGGTGAAGCCCGAGTGGTCGGCCAAGCCCGAAACGCCCAATGTGCTGACCAGAATCTACAAGGACGGGCGCTCGATGAGCTTCTTCGGCGACCTGCATCCCGACTATGCCGGCAACGTGGTCAAAGCCATCGCCAGCGCCAAGCAGGGGTTCGTGGTGGTTGATCGCATGTTGGCCAAGTTGCCTGTCTCCAAGCCGAACCCCGACGCCCTGATCAAAACCCTGAATGACGGTCTTCGTCCGGTGGTGAGGAGCGTCAAACGTCTGGCCTCCAACGTGGTCGAAGTCAGGGTTTACGCCCCATTGGCCGCCAAGATGTATAAATCGGGACAGTTTTTCCGTTTACAGAACTACATCGCCAACTCGGAAGTCATCAACGATACGACGCTGGCCATGGAAGGCGTGGCGCTGACCGGCGCCCTGGTTGACGCCAAGAAAGGCGAGGTCTCAGTTATCTCGATGAACATGGGCGGCTCTACCAATATCATCCCCCACCTGCAGGTCGGCGAGCATGTCGTTCTGATGGGACCGACGGGAGCGCCTACCCACATCCCCGGCGGCGAGACGGTGCTGCTGGCCGGAGGCGGACTGGGCAACGCGGTGCTGCTGGACATCAATCTGGCCTTCCACAAGGCCGGTTCCAGGGTGCTCTATTTCGCCGCCTACAAGGGCATGAACGACCGTTTCTATATCGATCACATCGAGTCCAACTCGGATTGCGTGGTTTGGTGCTGCGACGTCGGCCCCGGCTTCACGCCCGGACGCCCCCAGGACAAGACCTTCGTCGGCAACGTGGTGCAGGCGATGAGGGCCTACGCCACGGGCCAACTGGGCGAGGTGAGCATCCCCTTGAACGAGGTCGATCACATCATCGCCATCGGTTCTCACTTCATGATGAGGGCGGTGGGCGAGGCCCGCCATTCGGTGCTCAAGGAGTTCCTCAAGCCCGGCCACAAGGGCATCGCCTCCATCAACTCTCCGATGCAATGCATGATGAAGGAAATCTGCGCTCAGTGCCTGCAACCCCACCGCAACCCGGAGACCGGCGAGGAAACGGTGGTCTTCTCGTGCTTCGAGCAGGATCAGGATATCGACTTCGTTGATTTCGACGCCCTGCACCAGCGTCTGGCGCAAAACGGCGTACATGAAAAGCTGACCCGTCAGTGGATCACCCATTGCAAGGATCAGTTGAGCGCCAGGCGCCCGCCGGTTTAGGAAAAATCCTCCCCCGGCCCCTCCTTGCGAAGGAGGGGCCGCGAGACCATGTCCGCGATCCAGTCGTATCCTTCCTGAATCTCCGTCGTTACCGCGTCAACCGGGTATTCATAGATAATGTTGACCCGTGGATTTTCGTGAAGGACCAACGCCATCGTCTTTTCAATGTCGATCCAGCCCTCGTCCGGTTTCTGCGAGGGATGCAGCGGCGTGTGATGATGGCGTTTGGTGTGTTCTTCGCCCAGGCTGTTCCATAAATGCAGGGAGCGGGTTCGCGGCGCCAAGGCGGCGATATCTTCCAGATAGTCCCGTTGCCGCCTGATCGCGCCGAGAAAAGCATGGCCGACATCAATGCACACTCCAAGCTCCGGGTGCGGGGCTACCGCCTCGGCGAACAGGTCGGCGCGGTTAAAGGCGTTTGAATAGGCGGCGAACTCCAGGTCGAGGGGAATGCCGTAGTCGCGGCTCATCCCGGCCATGCGGCGGCAGGCGTCGCCGGCCAGTCTCAACGCCGTCGCCTGATCTTTGGAATCGGTAGGGCCGAAGGTGAGGTGAGTGACCACATATTCGGCGCCCCACCGCCGGGCCGCCTCCATGGTATGATCAAGCAGCCGGAAAGAAAGCTGCCGCTTGGCCTCGTCCTCGTTGAGGAAAAAACAGGTGACCCCGGAATGAGGGAAATAATCGGGGCGGATGACAGGGGCATGAAAGCTGAAGCGGCGGCGTCCTTCTCCGGCCATAGAGTCGAGAATGTCTTGCAGACCGTCCGCTTCCCCGGTGGTGAGATCGAAGAATTCGACCCGGTTGAGGCCCCGATGAATCAGGGCGGCTTCTTTTTCCCGATCAACGGCCATCGACCCGCTCCACCTGCACCAGATTGGTATTAAAGGACGAGCCTCCTCCCATGTCGGCGGGAAAGTCGGGAGTGGTGTGATTGGCGTTGCAGCCGTCGGGGTAGTGGCGGTCCCACCACTGGCCCCGGCTGACGACGACTCCGGCCTTTACCAGGTCCTCGACATGCGCCCACAGCAGGCAAGCGCCCCGGTCGTTGAATACCCGCACCATTTCACCGTCCTTGATGCCTCGCCCGGCGGCGTCTTGCGGATTGATAATGATGGTGGGACGCTTTTCCAGCGCCACGAAACCGGCGTCCTGCCCATAGTTGGCGTTAAGCAGGGAATGGGCTGACGGAGTGATAAAAAACAAAGGATATTTTGCCGCCAGTTCGGGCGTGGTCTCAATGCATTCCTTAAGGAGAGTGTAAGCCGGCAGCGGGTCATAGCCGTCATCCGCCATCTTTTGTGAATAAAATTCAATTTTCCCCGAAGGCGAGGGAAAACTTCCGTCCAGGTAATGGTCATGGCCCGACTTGACCTCGGCCGGCGCCCAGCCGTCGGCCAGCAAAGTTTCCAGAGTAATAGCGTTGATCGCCGGATGGTCGATGGCCAGAACTTCCTTGATTATATCCCAATCATCCATCTTGAAGCAGGTATCCTTGAAGCCCATGGCCTCGGCCAGCAGGGCAAAGGTCTCGCGGTTGGAGCGGCATTTCCCCAGCGGCTCGATGGCCTGATTGTTCAAAAGCAAACTCGGCTTGTAATAGGAAAACAGAATGTCCGCCTGCTCGAACTGGCTGGTCGCCGGCAGGATGATGTCGGCGTAACGGGCGGTGTCGGTAAGGTTCCTCTCGTGAACGACGGTGAACAGATCGTCGCGGGCCAGCCCCGTCAGCAGCCGACTCCGGTTGTAAAGCACCGACGCCGGATTGCCGTTGTAGACGTACAGACTGCGGATGCGCGGCCCCGGACCGCCGAGCATCCGCGCCAGATGAATCATGTTGTAGCCGGCGGGCGGATTGGGCCTCAGTTCTTCCCCTTCGAGGGGATGCCAGTCAACCGGGAATACGGTGCTGGTGGGATAGTAGACGCCGCACCCCTTATGGCGCCAGGCGCCGGTAAGGGCGGGCAAGCAGGTAATGGCCCTTAGCGTCATGCCGCCGTTGGAGTGACGCTGGCAACCCGGCCCGACATAAATGAACGAGGCCGGTTCGGCGGCATAGAGTTCGGCGAACTCTACCACCTCGGCGGCGGGGATGTCGGTCAAGGCCTCAACCCTGTCCGGCGGGAACTCCAAGACGCGCTCCCTCAACGCCTCAAAGCCGTGGGTGAAATGATCGACAAAATCCCGATCATACAGGCCCTCCCCGATGATGACGTTCATCATGCCCAGGGCCAGGGCGGCGTCGCTGCCGGGTCGCGGCTGGATGACTCTTTCGGCGGAATCCGCGCCCTTGATCCGCAAAGGATTGACGATGACATGCCGGGCGCCGCCGTCGCGTCCGTCCTTGAAAAAAGAGTGCTGGTGAATATTGGTGGAAGCGGTGTTGATGCCCCACGAGATAACCAGCTTGGCGTTGCCGGCGGCGGTGGGGTCGGCCCCCGCCGAACTGCCCATGGTGTAGCGAAAGCCGGTGCGTCCGGCCCTGGTGCAGATGGTGCGCACCAGTTGGATGGTTCCCAGCCGGTTAAAGAACCGCTTGCCGACGATGTCGCCGTGGACCAGACCCTCGGTCCCGGAGCCGTTGAAGGGAAGAATGGCGCGGGGGCCGCCGTCCGTGCCTTGATCGGCGATGATCTCCTTCCACCGTTCGGCGATGGTCCCGACTGCTTCGTCCCAGGATATCCGTTGAAAATCGTCGCCGCCCTTTTTGCCGACGCGCTTCATCGGATAGAGAAGCCTGTCGTCGCCATAGACCCTTTCCTGGATGCGCGAGAACTTGCGGCACAGGTAACCCTGCGTCACCGGATGGGAAGGGTTGCCTTCCACCTTGACCAGCCTCCCCCCCTCGACGTGGGACAGGATGCTACAGGTGTCGGCGCAGTCGTGGGGGCAGACGCTGTGAACGATGGCGTCGCGCAAAGGCGGTCTGAACACTGTAAATCCTCAAAAAAATCCTCGTCAGATAATGCTCATCCGCGCCGCAAGACGCAATGTTCTTCCTGCCCGCGTCGGCATCCATATATAGCCAACATTTTTTTAATTGACTCCATATTTTGTTATACATACATTATATAGTGTGTAATTGCGCCGTATGCAGGCCTACAGGTAGGAGTGAGTCCGGGCGTCGGGAGGATTCTTGAGGAGATTTCGTAAATTTGCCGTGTTCATGGCGTTTGCGGCGCCGGCATTAAGCGCCGCGTCGACGGCGATTGCCTCCTCCCTTGAAAAGGAGTTGCGCACGATTGTTTACGATCATCCCGAGGTCAGGGCCGGTCAGAACGCTGTTGAAGCTTCCCGCATGGGAATTGACAAGGCCCGCGCCGGGTATCTGCCCAAGATTTCCATGAGCGGAGACGTGGGTACCGAAAGAATCGACAACCCGTCCACCCGTTCATCCACGCCCGGCGGCAAAACGTGGAGCCGTACGCACAACATTGCCGGCCTTACGATCAGTCAGAATCTGTATAACGGCAACCTGACTCAATCCACCTACAAGAAGGCGCAATTGGCTACCAGCGTCGCCCAGCTAACCCTGGAAGGAACGCGCCAGAACACCCTGTTCCAGGGGACGGTTTCCTATATCAACGTCTTGCGGCAAAGGCGTCTGATCGAGTTGTCCCGCAACAACGAAATTAACATCCATCGTCAGCTTAACCTTGAGGACGAACGGGTGCAGCGCGGCTCGGGCATTGCCGTTGACGTGTTGCAGGCCAAGTCGCGCCTTCAGCTTTCAAAGGAGCGCCGCGTCAGCTTCGAGGGGCAGCTTGAGGACGCCGTCAGCACATATACGCAGAACTTTAATCACGCGCCGGACATTGACGCCATGACCGACCCGGAGCCGCCGATTGAAATGATCCCCAGCGATCTGGAAACGGCCATCCGCGTAGCCCGCGAAAAGAACCCGGCCATAAGCAACTCCGGCGCCAACATTGAAGTGGCGCGTGAGTCCAAACAAGCCGTGATGTCGGAGTATTCTCCGGTAGTGGATATGGTAAGTTCGTGGAACTATGAGAAACACAAAAACAGCACGCTGGGAACGCGGCGGGACTACAACGTCGGAGTCAGGGCCAACTGGGACCTGTTCACCGGCTTCACGACCCAGGCCGGCTTGGCCCAGGCGGCCTACGACTACAGCGCCAGCATGGATAACTTCGACCTGGCGACGCGCAAGGTGATCGAACAGACCAGATTGTCATGGCAGGCTCTGGTCACCGCCCGCGAGAGATTGACGCTGCTCGAAAACGCCGTGAACATCGCCGGCGAAGTCTATGACTCCAGAAAAAAACTGCGGGAAGCGGGCAAGGAAACGGTGATCAACGTCCTCGACGCGGAGAGCGAGGTCAACAACGCCCAGATCAACTTCACCACCGCCTCCTACGATGAAATGATCGCCGTCTATCAACTCATGCTGTCGATGGGCCAGCTAAGCCCCGCCTACCTGAGCATGGAAGACGGTTGAATTGCCTCCGCGCTTTCCCCTCCTTGCCAAGGGGAGGTTGCCGCCGATGCCCCTAATGCCCGGCGCGTTGACCGGAATAAGCACTGTTTTATGAAACACAGAGGCTCAGAGACACAGAGGAGGATAGAGAAAATAAAAAGCAGGAAGAAAACTTCGCTTGGTCTTCTCTGCGCCTCTGTGCCTCTGTGTCAAAACACACAGGCCGATAATTCTCTCTTCATACCCCTCTCTAATGGATTGTCACTGATTGACGATTCCTATCTCGGTGAAGTCCGGCTTAGGCCGGAAGATCAGGGAGTTAACCTCCCCTTGCCCCTCCTTGGTAAGGAGGGGAAAAATTCCTCCCCTTACGAAGGGGAAGCCAGGAGGGGTTAAATTGTGCGAAGCGAAGGAAACATTTGCAGGAGTCACTCCACTAGGGCGCGTCAGGATTGATCAGGATCACTCAAGACCGCTGTGGGCCATGCCTCACCGTCTTTGCGAGGGTTGCGAGAAGCGGAGCGACGAAGCAGAACGAAGCAATCCAGAAAGAGCCGCCACCACTGGATTGCTTCCCGTGTCGCTGACGCTCACGGTCGCAATGACGCCAATTCGTAACGCGGGTGATCCTGATCAATCCTGACGCGCCCTAGCTCCCCCTTGAAGCAAGGGGGAGGATTTTTCAGAGTCATTCTTTACGGCTATTGCTCCTACAATTTATCGACGCTGACGCCCTTGAGGGCGTTGCGGATGCTGCGGTCCATGCGCTTTTCGGCGAAGGGCTTGGTTATCGCTTCCAGTTCTTCGGCGCGGATCATGATGGCGTCCCTGTCGTCGCCTGAGATGGCCTTGGAAAGAGTTTCCACGGCTTGGCGGATATGTCTTATCTCTTCTTCGTCCAGCAGATCGCGGTCAACATCAACGGCCGAGATAACGGCGTTGATGGTGCGTCTGGCCTCGACCCTTGACTCGGCGAGCAGACGCAGGTTCATGTCTTCCTTGGCGTATTTCATGCCGGCATACAGCATCTCGGTCATTTCGTTTTCGGAAAGGCCGTAGGTGGGCTTGACCGTTATGGTTTGTTCGACGCCCGTCATTTCCTCCCGGGCGCCGACCGTCAGCAGGCCGTCGGCGTCCACCGTATAGGTAACCTTGATGCGGGCCGCGCCGGCTGTCATCGGCGGGATGCCTCGCAGATCGAAGCGGGCCAGAGAACGGTTCTGGCCGACCATCTCGCGCTCGCCCTGAAGAACATGGATAGACATCGCCGTCTGGCCGTTCTGATAGGTGGTGAATTCCTGGGCCTTGGCCACCGGGATCGGCGTGTTGCGCGGAATGATCTTTTCCACCAATCCACCCATGGTCTCAATGCCCAGCGACAACGAGGTGACATCCAGCAGCAGGGTGTCGGAGCCGACGGTCAGCGCCTCGGCCTGGAGCGCCGCGCCGATGGCGACAACCTCGTCGGGATTGATATCGGCCAGCGGCTCCTTGCCGAAAAAATTCTTGACGCAACGGCGCACCAGAGGCACGCGGGTCGAGCCGCCGACCAGCACCACTCCCTTGATGTCGCCGGCGGTCACCCCGGCGTCTTCCAGCACCCCCCGGCAGATAGCGATGGTGCGGTCAACCAGAGGCCTGATCATGGTCTCCAGTTGCTTGCGACCCAGATGGTGGCTGGTGAGTTTGCCGTCCGCCTCGATCTTCCATTCACCCTCGGCCTGCCCGGTCAGACATTCCTTGACCATCCTGGCCGTCATCAGCATCACCTTGGCGTCGGAGCTGTCGAGGCGGCTTTCGCCGTTTTTGCCGCTCCGCTCGCCGAAAAAATGTTCGGCGACGGCGTGATCGAAGTCATCGCCGCCGAGGGCGGCGTCGCCGCCCGTGGCGATCACCTGGAACACGCCCTTTTCCATATGCAGCAATGAGATATCGAATGTTCCTCCGCCCAGGTCGTAGACGGCGAACAGTCCCTCCGCTTCCTTGTCCAGGCCATAGGCGAGAGCGGCGGCCGTCGGCTCGCTGACCAGCCGCAGCACCTCCAGACCGGCGAGGCGGGCGGCGTCCCTGGTGGCGGCGCGAGCGGCGTCATCGAAGTGAGCAGGCACGGTGATGACGGCGCGTTTTACGGGGGCGCCCAGATAATCCTCGGAACGCTCTTTCAAGGCTTTCAGGATATCGGCGGAAATCTCTACCGGACTCAATCTGTGGCCGGCGACATTAAGGCGGATCATGGCGGACTCGCCCTCAATCGCCGGCTCCATGGCGAAAGGAAAGGAGCCGCCCAGGCTCTTGACGTCGTCGATGCCGCGTCCCATCAGACGCTTGATGGAGCAGACCACGCTCTCCGGCCTGTCCAGCAGCAGCATCCTGGCCAAACTGCCGACAATGGCCGAGCCGTCGGGCGCGTAGGCGACGACTGAAGGAACAAGGGCTTGTCCGCTCTCGTCGCGCAGCACTTCCGGCTTGCCGTCGAAACTGACGGCGACTACCGAGTTGGTGGTGCCCAGGTCAATGCCGACCGCGACATCCTTTTCTCCCTCGTGAGGAAGCGGAGTTTCGCCCGGCTCATGAATTTGCAGAAGTTCCATTATCTTGCGGCGGCTATCTTGACCCGGCACAGGCGGGCCTCTTCAGCCAGCTTCCTGAGATACTTGAGACGGGTCGTCAGCTTGCAGGCGCATTCCAGGTCGTTGCCGGCAAAGTATGCGGAAAGTTCCCGGATGCAATGCTCTATATCGTTTGCCGCACGCCCGGCGATCTTGTCCACGTCGCCTGTGGTTTTTGCGTCGGCCAACGCTTCCCGCAGTTCCATCGTCTCAGTTAAAAGGTCCATATCGTTAACCAGATTACAGCCCTCGGGCAGCACTTCGGTGCCTTTCAGGTGAACCATATAATCAGCCCTGCTCAACGGGTCCTTAAGGGAGTCATAGGCATCATTCAGGCTGACCGCCTGCTGTTGGGAGAGGGCGCGTTCGCGCGGCAACCCGGAAGCGAAGCGGTCGGGGTGCAGACGCCGCTGCATATCAAAATAGCGGCGCTCAAGCTCCTTGATGTCCAGATCGAAGGTGACCTCAAGCCCCAGCCGCGCAAAGTGATCCATCCGGCCCGGCGGCTGCACCGCCTCGCAGGTGGAACAAAAAAGAGCGCCGGCCGCTACCGGCCCCTTGCATGACCAGCAGACGGCGACGCCATCATGTTTTTCCGGTTCAGACGTTAAATGACTCGCCACAGCCACAGCGTCCTTTTTCGTTGGGGTTGGTGAAGACGAACCCGGATTTCAACTGTTCCTCGACGAAATCCATTTCGGTGCCGATGATAAACATGGTCGCCTTGGGGTCAATGAGGATGGTCACCCCCTTGTCCTCCACCACCTCGTCGAAAGGGCCTTTTTCGTCGGCAAATTCCAGGGTGTAGGACATGCCGGAACAGCCCTTGGTCCTGATTCCGATGCGCACCCCGACGGAAGGCTTGCCGCGCGCGTCGAGCATTGCCTTCACCCGCTTGGCGGCGGCGTCGGTCAATGACATTGCGGGCGGGCGGACGTTCATTCAGCGGCCTCGATTTTTTCCTTACCGGCATTTTTGGCCTTGTAGTCGGAGATGGCGGCCTTGATGGCTTCCTCGGCGAGAACAGAGCAATGGATTTTAACCGGCGGCAGGGACAGTTCAAAGACGATCTCAGAGTTCTTGATCCTGGCGGCCTCGTCCAACGACTTGCCCTTGACCCATTCGGTAACCAGCGAGCTTGAAGCGATGGCCGAGCCGCAGCCGAAAGTCTTGAACTTGGCGTCCTCGATGATGCCGTCGGCGCCGACCTTGATTTGCAGTTTCATAACGTCTCCGCAGGCCGGGGCGCCGACCAGTCCGGTGCCGACGTTATCTTCGGACTTGTCCATTGACCCGACGTTGCGGGGATTTTCATAGTGGTCAAGAAGCTTGTCGCTGTATGTCATTTTCGTTCTCCATATTCAGCCGGCTTTCCGGGTCCGGTTCTTAGTGTTCAGCCCATTTGATGGACTTTATATCGATCCCTTCCTGCGCCATCTCCCACAACGGACTCATCTTGCGCAGCCGCTCGACCTCAACGGCGATTTTATCGGCGGCGTAGTCAACCTCTTCCTCGGTGGTGAAACGGCCCATGCCGATCCTCAGGGAAGTATGGGCCATGTCGGAATCGACGCCGAGCGCCCTCAACACATATGACGGCTCAAGGGATGCCGAGGTGCAGGCGGAGCCGGAGGAAACGGCCAGGTCCTTGATCGCCATCATCAGGCCCTCGCCCTCAACATAGGCAAAGCTGTAGTTGAGGTTGCCGGGGATGCGATGTTCGCTGTCGCCGTTGAGATAGATTTCAGGCAACCGCTTGTTAATGGCGTCTTCAAAGCGCTTGCGAAGCATGCCCAGGCGCTCGCTCTCGGCATCCATTTCGGCCTCGGCAATGGCGCAGGCCTCGCCGAGGCCTACGCACAACGGCGTCGGCAGAGTGCCCGAGCGCATGCCGCGCTCCTGGCCGCCGCCATGGAACAGCGCCTGAAGGCGCACCCGTGGACGGCGACGCACGAAAAGAGCGCCGATGCCCATCGGCCCGTAAATCTTGTGGCCGGAGATGCTCATCAGGTCGATGTTCATCTCCTCCACGTCCAGCGGTATCTTGCCCACCGCCTGGGCGGCGTCGGTGTGGAAATAAATTCCGCGTTCGCGGCAAAGGGCGCCGATTTCCTTGATCGGCTGGATGACGCCGATCTCGTTATTGACGGACATGATGGAAACAATCACCGTCTTTTCCGTCATCGCTCCCTTCAGGTCTTCAAGGTTTATCAACCCGTTGGGCCGCACATGCAGATAGGTGACGCTGAATCCCTCCTGCTCCAGATGCCGGCAGGTATCGAGTACGCACTTGTGTTCGGTGACGCAGGTAATGATGTGGTTCTTCTTGTCCTTGTTAAAATGGGCCACGCCCTTGATCGCCAGATTGTTGGACTCGGTGGCGCCGGAGGTGAAGATGATCTCCTTGGGGTTGGCGTTGATGATGGAGGCGACTTGAGCGCGCGCCTTCTCCACCGCCGCCTCGGCCTCCCAGCCGTAGCGGTGGCTGCGCGAGTGGGGATTGCCGAACATCACCGAGAAATAGGGCAACATGGCTTCAACGACACGCGGATCGGTCGGCGTCGTCGCCTGATAGTCCAGATAAATCGGATGATCCCGACTTCCGACTTTCAGTCCGGAGGCTCCGTTTCCGCCTTTTTTACTCATGCCGCCCTCCTGTTCCATGCCGCCAGGAAGCGTTTTACATGGTCTGCGGTGCTGGTCCAGCCCAGACTTACCCTGATCGCGCCGGACGCCAGTTCGCCATCGACGCCCATGGCCGTCAAAACATGGCTCGCCTTGACCTTTCCCGAAGAGCAGGCGGAGCCGGCGCTGATCGCCACCCCCGCCAGATCAAGATTGATTACCTGCGTGTCGTTGCTCCGCCCCGGCCTTGAGAAATAACTGGTGTTGGGAAGGCGTCGCGCTCCGGCGCCGAAGATTTTAACTCCGGGCGCCATTCTGATAATCTCGCGCTCAAGATCGTCGCGCAATCCCGACAGGCCGGCAAAAGCGTTCAGTCCCTCGCCGGCGAGGTCGGCGGCGACGCCGAAACCGATGATGCCCGGCGCGTTCAGGGTGCCTCCCCTGAGGCCGCGCTCTTGCCCGCCGCCCCTGGCGACAGCCTTCAACGCTACATGGTCAAGGACGGCCAAGGCGCCGACGCCCGGCGGCCCGCCGATCTTATGGGCCGAGATCGAAAGCATATCGACGCCGAGAGCCGCCATGTCTACGGGAATCTTGCCCGCCGCCTGCACGGCGTCACAATGGATTAGAGCGCCGAAGCGGTGCGCCAACTCGGCAATGGCGGCAATCGGCTGCACTACGCCGGTCTCGTTGTTGGCCAGCATCACCGACGCCACGGCGGGCGCTTCGCCGGCCAGCAAGGCTTTCAAAGCTTCAAGATCGACCAGACCGTCACCGTCAACCGGAATAAGGATGGGATCGGGGACCGCCGACAGCACGGAATCATGCTCGACGGCGGAAACCAGGGCGCGCCTTCCACATCCTCTCAAGGCCAGATTATTGGCCTCGGTTCCGCCGCCGGTGAATACAATAACGCCGGTCGGAGCGTTGACAAGAGCGGCGACACGCTCGCGGGCCTGTTCGACGGCCTTGCGCACGGCGCGTCCGAAGCTGTGCGTCGATGAAGGATTTCCGATCATGGCCATCGCCTCGGCCACCGCCGAAGCCGCCGCCGGCCTGACCGGCGCCGTAGCGTTATAATCCAGGTAAACAGCGTTATTCTTCATGTAAGCCCGCTTTACTGCACCGCCGCCATCGGCTCGGACCGGCTGTCGCGGAAGAGCAGACCGCTGGTGCCCAGCACCCGGTGCTCGCAAATGTCGGCAAGGGAAACGGAGTTGAGATACAGATATATCTGGTTGCCCAGTTCCTGCCACAAATCATGGGTCAGACACCGGCTTTTGTCGGCTTGACAACCGGCGACGTCGCCGTCCCGGCAGCGGGTCGTCTTGATCGGCTCGTCCACCGCCAGAACGATGTCGGAAATCCTTGTATCGGCAGCTTCACGCGACAGCATATATCCGCCGCCCGGACCGCGTACGCTTTTCACCAGACCGCCTCTTCTCAGCTTGCCGAACAACTGTTCAAGATAGGAAAGGGATATCGCCTGGCGTTCCGCGACTTCGGCAAGGGTGACCGGTTTGTCTGAAGAATGAAAAGCCAGATCGGCCATGGCCATAACGGCGTAGCGTCCTTTGGTGCTAAGTCTCACTTACCGTCTCCTTCATCAATCATGGGTTGCCGCCGGGGATAACGACGGAAGATTTTTTGCGGCTGCTTTTAGGGCGTTGAGGTTTTTTGCCCTTCGGGCCGTCTTTTCCCAGTTCATCAACGCGCTTCATCAGCGTCGCCACCCGGCTTTGCAGGGTTTCAATAACCTGTAGCACCGGATCGGGGCAGCCCTCGACCGGTTCGCCGTAAGCGACGAATTCCTTCGGCTTGTTTTTGTCGCGGGGCATAACTATGCGGGCCGGGATGCCTACCGCCGTCGCCCCCGGCGGTATGTCTTTGTGAACAACGGAGTTGGCGCCGATGCGGGCGCCCTCGCCGATAAGAATGGGGCCTAGAATCTGGGCGCCGGAACCGATAATGACGCCGTTGCCGAGCGTCGGATGGCGCTTTTTATCAACCTGAGTTCTGGAATCCACCGCCGGCGAGATGCCGCCGAGAGTCACTCCCTGATAGATAGTGACATCATCGCCGATATCCGAAGTTTCCCCGATAACCACCCCGGCGCCGTGATCAATAAACAAATGTTTGCCGATGCGCGCTCCGGGATGAATCTCGATTCCGGTCAACATCCGGCCGAACTGGGAAATCATCCGCCCCGACAGCCGCCATCCGCGCAACCACAAGGCGTTGCTCAGATAGTACAGCATCATGGAATGCAGGCCGGGATAGCATAAAAACACCTCCATGCGCGTCCGCGCCGCCGGGTCGCGGGCCATAAAGGAATCTATATCTTCTTTAAATCTCTTGAAAAACATCGGCCCTACTCTATCTTATGGACATGCTTGAGAGTTTTCGCCATATGCGCCCGTCCCTTTACGGGGTCGGGCGTGAATGTCTTGCAGGTCTGTTTGAATATAATATATCCGACTATTTTAGTCAAGCTTTCACGGATGCCCTTCGTTCTGCGCAGTTTAAAATCCCTGAGTTGATTAGTCGGGTTTGCCCGCTTCCGAAAGCTTTTTCCGCCCGAAAACCAGAATGAATACCTTGGAGAAACATGCCTGAAATTATTTTTAACGGTCCCGACGGACGCCTTGAGGGCCGATACAGTCACTCAAAGAAGCCCAATGCGCCGATTGCTCTTTTGTTGCATCCCCACCCGCAGCACGGCGGCACCATGAACAACAAGGTGATCTATTCCTTGTACCAGACCTTCGTGCGCCGGGGGTTTTCGACGTTGCGCTTCAACTTTCGCGGCGTCGGCCGCTCCCAGGGAAAATTCGACAGCGGCCACGGCGAAATGAGCGACGCCGCCTCGGCCCTGGACTGGATGCAGGCCCATAATCCCAACGCCAAGCTGTGCTGGATCGCCGGTTTTTCGTTCGGCGCCTGGATCGGCATGCAGTTGATGATGCGTCGCCCCGAGATCAACGGCTTCATTTCGGTATCGCCTCCGGCCAGCCTTCATGACTTTTCGTTCCTGGCGCCGTGTCCGGCCTCGGGGATGATCATTCACGGCGACAAAGACGACGTGATTCCCATGTCGTCCGTAGAAAAGCTGGTGGCCAAAATGTCATCTCAGAAAAACATCACTATCGACTTCAGGGTGATCAAGAACGGCGACCATTTCTTCAATGACCATCTCCCCATCTTGTGCGGACACATTGACGATTACCTGGACGAGGCCATCAACATAGCGGCCTAGAGAGCGTCAGGATTGATTGCAATCGCTCAGGGCCGCTGTGGGCCACGCCTAACCGTCTTTGCGAGGATTGCGAGAAGCGGAGCGACGAGGAGCGACGAAGCAAGACGAAGCAATCCAGAGAGCGCCACCGGCCACTGGATTGCTTCCCGTGTCGCTGACGCTCTCACGGTCGCAATGACGGCAATTTGTAACGCAGATGATCCAATCTGATCGCAAACCGCTCTAGCGCGCCGTTAAGGTCGATGCAATACCCCGCCGGTCGTCGGCTTGCCGACTCCGGTGGTGGCGGGGAGACTCAAGGGGAGGCCCATCAGCGATCTGACGGCAAGGTAGGCGAAGGCCTGGGCTTCCAGGGCGTCGCCGTTCCAGCCTTCGGCTTCCACCGCCTCGACGTTTCCGCCGAGCGCCTCGTTCAGGCTGTCCATCATGAACTTATTGCGGCGGCCTCCGCCGCAAACCAACCAGCGTTTCGGCGGCGCGGGCAGATGTTTGACGGCGGCGGCTATGGCTTGCACCGTGAAGGCGGTCAGCGTCGCCGCTCCGTCCGCCGGGGAAAGACGGGCAATTTCATCGGCGTTAAAGTCATTGCGATCCAGAGATTTGGGCGGCGGCTTGTTGAAGTAGGGATGGGCCAACAATCCGGCCACGATCATCTCGTCCGTTTTGCCGGAGCGGGCCAAGGCGCCGTCTTTGTCCATCGGTCGCCCGGTAGTCTTGAGCAGCCGGTCGTCAATCAGGGCGTTGCCGGGGCCGGCGTCAAAAGCCGACAACTCGCCGCCGGTCCCCATCCAGGTGACGTTGGCGACGCCGCCGATATTAAGAACGACCAGCGGCTTTTCCAGATTCCGCGCCAAAGCGGCATGGAACAGGGGTGCCAGCGGCGCTCCTTCGCCCCCGGCGGCAACGTCGTTACTCCTGAAATCGCCGACTGCCGGGATGCCGATTTCCTTGGCCAGCAAGGCGCCGTCGCCGATCTGGCGAGTAACGCCGTCAGCAGGCCGATGCTCCACCGTGTGGCCGTGAAAGCCGACAAGTTCAACGTCTTTATAGGGCAGCCGCTTCACCGCCTCGGCGTGCAACAGGGTCAGTTCCCGCTCCACCATCGCCGACTCGCCTCCCGCAAGCACGTTGCGAAGGCGCTCCCTGAAATCGTCGGCGTAGGGGATAGTCAGCGCCGGGCCGAAGGAAAGCACCCGCTCGCCGTCGGTGTCGATGATGGCGGCGTCGATGCCGTCCAGCGAAGTGCCGCTCATCAATCCCAAGGCCTTCATTGATCAGTCCTGTCCTGCCGTTGTAGGGTGCGCATGATTGTGATAATTACACATACTTTCCGCAAGGACGAGATATGGCCGCTGCCCGTTCCGACTTTATCCGCGTCGCCGTCGAGCGCGGCTATCTGCATCAATGCACCGATATAGAGGCTGTGGACGCCCTGGCGACGAACGGCGTCATTACCGCCTATATCGGCTTTGACTGCACGGCGCCCAGTCTGCACGCCGGTTCGCTGGTCTCCATCATGTTGTTGAGGGCGCTTCAGCAGACCGGCCACAAGCCGATCGTGCTGATGGGCGGCGGCACCACCAAGGTCGGCGATCCTTCCGGCAAGGATGAGTCGCGAAAGATGCTGACCGAGGCCGACATCGCCGCCAATATGGCCGGCATCAAGGAGGTATTCTCCCGCTTCCTCGCCTTCGGCGACGGGCCGACGGACGCCGTCATGGTTAACAACGCCGACTGGCTGGACAAGCTCAACTACATTGATTTCCTGCGCGACCAGGGGCGTCACTTCACCATCAACCGCATGCTCACCTTCGACAGCGTCAAGACGCGCCTTGAGCGCGAGCAGCCGTTGACCTTCCTGGAATTCAACTACATGATTCTCCAGGCCTACGATTTTCTGGAGCTGGCGCGGCGCAATAATTGCGTCCTGCAGATGGGCGGCTCGGACCAGTGGGGCAACATAATCAACGGCATCGAGCTGGGTCGGCGCGCCGGCGGCTTTGAATTATACGGGCTGACCACGACGCTGCTGACCGCCTCGTCCGGGGCCAAGATGGGCAAGACGGCGGACGGCGCCGTATGGCTGAACGGCGACATGCTCAGCCCCTACGACTATCGACAGTACTGGCGCAATGTCGAGGACGCCGATGTCGGCAGATTCCTGCGCCTGTTCACCGAACTGCCGCTTGACGAGATCGCCCGCCTGGAAGCGCTGCCGGGGGCCGAGATCAATGAGGCCAAAAAAGTGCTGGCCGACCATGCCGTCGCCATGTGCCACGGCCAGGAAGCGGCGGCGGCGGCGGCGGAAACCGCCCGCAAGACCTTCGAGGAAGGAACGCAGGGCGACGATCTGCCCACCATCAAGGCATCGCCGGTCGAGCTGGAGGCCGGCATCCACGCCTTCGACCTGTTCAAACGCGCCGGCCTCAGCGCCTCCAACGGCGAGGCCAGACGCCTGATCAGGGGCGGCGGCGCCCGCCTGAACGACATCGCCATAACTGATGAAACTCAGGTAGTGACGACAAAAGACGCCGTCAACGGCATTGTAAAACTATCCGCCGGCAAGAAGCGCCACGCCCTGGTGAAGGTGGTTTAATGAATTTTCTTCCCCCGGAAAACGGCTTCCTCGGCCTGCGCGACGAAGATGCGAAAGCCGCCGAGGGCAAGCCGGGCGTGACCGTCGTTCCCTTCGGCCTGGAAGGGTCGGTCAGTTACGGCGGCGGCACGGCGCGGGGGCCGCAGGCGATTATCCGTGCCTCGCATCAGGTGGAATTATTCGACGAGGAACTGTGGCGCGAACCTTGCCGCGAATTCCGGCCGGCAACCATGGCCCCCTTTCCTCTCGCCGAAGGAATCCGCCCGGCGCTTGCTCAGTTGGAAGGGATCATCGAGGGAATCCTCGCCGATAATCAATTTCCCCTCGTCCTCGGCGGCGAACATTCCCTGACGGCGGGGGCCATCCGTCCCTTTGCCGAACGCCATGACGATCTCGTCATCCTCCAGTTCGACGCCCACGCCGACCTGCGGGACGGTTATGAGGGCGAACCCTATTCCCACGCCGCCGCCATGAGGCGGTGCCTGGACAATCCCGGCCTGTCCCTGGTCGCCGTCGGCATCCGCAACATATCGGCCGGCGAGGCTTCATACCTTGATGAGAATCGCCGCCGCATCAACACCTGGTGGGCGAAGGATCGCCGGGAATGGAATGTTCAGGAGATCATTTCCAGTCTTGCCGGTCGCCCGGTTTACCTGACCTTCGACCTCGACGGATTTGACTCAAGCCTGATGCCCGCCACCGGCACGCCGGAGCCGGGCGGCTTGTTGTGGGACGACGTGCTGCCGATCATCAGAGGCGTTTGCCGGACGGCGAACGTGGTCGGCGCCGATATTTGCGAACTCGCCCCCATCGACGGCCTCCACTCCTGCGATTTCCTGGCGGCGAAACTGGCTTATAAAATATTGACCTACCGCTTCGCCGGGTGATTTCCAGCCATCTCTGCTTCGTCTATCGGGAGAAGAAAATCCTCCCCCTTATCGAAGAGGGAGTTATCGGCCTGTACGTTTTGATCACAGAGGCACAGAGAAATTAAGCAAAGTTTTCTTCCTGCTTTTTCTTTTTCTTTCTATCTTTCTCTGTGTCTCTGAGCCTCTGAGCCTCTGTGTTTCATAAAACAGTGCTTATTCCGGTCAACGCGCCGGGCGTTAGGGGTATTTGCAGCAACCTCCCCTCCTTCGTAAGGAGGGGAAAGCGCCGGTGCCGCTTCGAAAGAATTCCTCCCCTTACGAAGGGGAGGTCAGGAGGGGTTTTGGTTGGACAGGTTGTCGATCTGTTTATTTATTTTTCCATCTTCCTTGCATCTTTTGTGATATTTGTGATTAATCATATCTACCCACAGTCCGCATCGGGTATCAAGAATTGGAACTCTTCTCATAGCTGTAGAAAAGCGTGAGAGCGTGTCAGGAGGCAATCTCGTCAATGAATGTTGCGTTGGACGATTTACTCATAAACAAAGCTAATGACCGTCACGGGGAACTGGTTGATGAATCTGCGGCTATCGAATGGCTTCTTACTCACCGGGCGGATCATATGCGAAACCTAGCCAAGGATATTGTTGGCGAGCGCAAAATTTATGAACCGCCGCTGGTTCATCACAATAATGATACGTTCGTCGTGTACGACGGTAACCGTCGGATCACTTGCCTCAAGCTTTTGAATAAACCAAACCATGCCCCATCTGAAGATTGGCGTGAGTTCTTCCAGGGGCTGCGCGATCAATGGCAGGGAGAGTTTCCAGATAAAATCGCATGCCGGATCGAAAAGGACCGGGATCAGATCGACGAAATTCTCCATCGCCGCCATACGGGTGGGCAGAGCGGCGTCGGCCAAAGCCAGTGGGATGCGGAAGCCAAATCCAATTTCGTCCGCCGTACCGGCAAGAAGACGGCTGTAAATGTCGCCGAAGATATTGAGAATAAGCTCAAGGAAGGTGGCCATATTGGGCAGTCCGCGAAGGTTCCACGATCTAACCTTAATCGTCTTCTGTCGTCAGAGTCGTTTCGTAACCGCGTTGGGATTTCGATATCGAAAAGCCATGTGGAACTCACGCATGATGAGAACAAAGTGATGGCGGCCTTGTCCCGCATTGTGAAAGACTTGATCGACAAAAAAATTGTTCTTGAAGATATCTGGAGCAACAAAGGCAAGAAGGAATACCTGGACCTTCTAGAGACTGAGGATATTCTGCCTACTGCTGAGGATTCTCTCACCAAGAACAAGAACTTTAAGACCTTGAAGCCCATAGCCAAATCTACAGAAGGCATATTGCCTAACAACACGTTCAACAAGCCGAAAACCCGAAAGACGCTAATTCGCCTTGAAGATGGTGATGGACTAGTTTCCCTGTCCCACACCAAACGGGCTATAGACATATGGAACGAGCTTAAATTCCATCTGAAATTTGGCGAACATGATAATGCCATTGCCGTTCTTTTTCGTGTGCTGCTGGAATTAGCAGTGGGGAACTACATAGATCGCCAGTCCGTTACTACGGTCAACTTAGGTGACAAACTCGCCAAGAAGTTCATGAAGGCGCTCAATCACATGCACTCGGCGGATACCATTGATAAGAAGTACCACGATGATTTAAAAAAGTTCGAAAATGCCGAGCCGATTCTGTCCGCCAATACTCTTAACGGGTATGTGCATCACAAAAATTTCTACCCTTCGGACCACCATCTGAAATCCATGTGGGACACACTCTCTGATTTTATCGTCATCTGTTTGAAGGCTTGAGGTGGTCCTACTTGTTTGGACAGTTCGGCGGCGAAGTTAAGGTGTATTCCGGTTGCTGATCATGCCGCCAAAGCCCTGTTCATATTTAATGCTTTT